>Ga0268287_100059_pt1 | contig 118625 bp, 113 predicted proteins | sample MetcocultureR3M_FD_191348 | JGI IMG/M metagenome (GOLD analysis project Ga0268287, IMG submission 191348) | Soil microbial communities from Anza Borrego Desert, Southern California, United States - Methanotrophic co-culture R3-M | ecosystem: Environmental > Terrestrial > Soil > Desert | place... | reverse complement strand
GCTATGCGTGATCTCTACCTGAAATACCCCAGCACGAGATCGATATCCGAGCTGCGGGCCGCCGTGCCGTTCAGCTCGGCGTCGATGACGCGGCGGCAGGCGTCCACCGCGGCATGGTCGCCGAGGTCGTTAGCCGCTTCGAGCACGAGCCAGGCGGCGTCGACCGAGGACTTGTCCGGAGCCGCGCCGCCGAGATCGGCGTTCACGGCATTGCCGGGATTCTTCTTGCGAACGGCGGTGCCGAATTGAGGCAACATTGCAGACACTCCCTCTCCTCAGTGGACCTGTAGCTCGGGCTGACGGCCCGCATCGGCACCGGCGCCGGTCTTCCGCGACTGGTAGAACTTCAAGATGCTGCGCGAGGTCTCGATCTTGAGCCGGCCGAAATCGCGCTCGTTGTCCTGCAGGTCGCGCGCCGTGATCAGGTGATCCTTGGCGCCGAGGAACAGGAGCGACATCGTCGTGTCCCAGGAGAAATCGAGCGCCTTGCACAGGACCAGGATCATCTCGCGGTTGCGGTCCATCAGCGCACGCTCGATCACGTCCACAGGCAGCGAGGACAGCAGCGACAGGCCGATCTGCACTTCGTCGAAACGGTGCTGGCGCGCATAGTTCGAGATGGAGTCCTGATTGAGGTTGCCCTGCCGGTACTGCGTCGTGACCACGCGCTTGGCGACGAAATAGCTGCGCGAGGACGGGCCGAACTTGGACTGGAGATCGCCGGTCACCTCGGTCACCGAGCTCTGGATCTGCGCCATCATTTCGGGCCGCTCGGTCTCGAGGCGGCGGCGGACGTCTTCCGACGCCTTCGAGATGAGCTGCTGGAAGATGTGGCGCGGCACGTCCTTGCGCAGGCCAAGCTGTTCGGCGAGAATCGAGTCGCCTTCGGCGCGGCGGACCATGTGCAACAGGCCTGATCCGGAGAAGCGCGCGCCCTCGTTCTTTGCAACGGACGTCACGACCTCCTGGTTGCCGCGCTTGACCAGCACGTCGGTCACGGCCTCGCCGATCGACTTGCGCTGGGAGATCGCGAGCAGATGCGACTGGCTCTTGGTCAGGGCACTCTCCACCAGCATCTTCTCGTCGATACGAGTGGAGTCGCGCAGCACCGGACCCGCCACCTCGATCTCGTCGTCGAGCGCGAGCTTCTCGATGACGTTGAGCGGCGCGTGATCGCAGGCCGACATCATCTCCGAAAGCTGCGCGCGCGCAGCAACCTCGATCTCGTCGGCGAGCCGGCCGATGACCTCGCCGAACGTGGAGATCTCGTCGTCGCTGTAGCGGCCGGTGATCAGGATATCGGTTGCGTGCCACAGCGCCTTGGCCCGGCTTTCGTCGGTCCCGCGCGCGATCGCGTCGTCCAGATCCTGCAGAAGCGATTTCGCCCCGTCCATCTCGATCACCCCAGTTCTTGGTCGCCTTTTGGCGAGCCGTCCCGCCGCTGGGGCGAGACGCCGAATTCCTCGGGAACGGACGCTAGAGGCGAAACGCGAGAATTCGGTAAAATCGGCAAATCAGTTTTGCCGGGCAAAATTCATTCAAATGCAGGAGAATGGGTCAATCGGTTGAAAAGGTGCCGCGCGGGAGGTGCGCTTCCTCGCCCGTTTGCGGGAGGACGGGAGAGGTGAGCGAGTCCGCAGCTCAATTCGCGCAAACCAACGAGCTTACGGATTCTGCGGCGTCAGCACCAGCGGCGGCTTTGGCCTGGGCTTTGCGGGCGCCGGCCCCGGGGCTGGCTTCACGTCGATCGGCGGCGGCAGCGGCGCAACATGCTGGCTCGCGAGCGGCGGGCTCGGCGCGGCGGGGGCCGCCTGCGGCGCTTTCGGCGTCGGTGCGGCCTTGGGTTCAGTCCTGGGCTTGGCCGGCGCCCGGCGCGGATCCTGGCCCGGGAGCGGCACGCTGGCGGGCGGCTGCTCTGGCGCAATTTCCGGAGAGACCAGCGTCGGCAGCGCTGCGGTGGCGGGCGGCGGCTCGCCGCGCTCGATGGCATCTAGTCGTCGCGTCTCGCGATCGATGGTGCGGACGGCAAGCCATGACGACAGCGGCGTGACGTCGATGGTGCGGCTCAACCTGTCGGGCGGCCCAGCCGCGAACAGCTGAATCTCCGGGGGCGCGCCGGAAAGCCCGGTCATGATCGGCGTCAGGCTGGCGCGGATGTCGGCCTGGTCGGCGGGAATGTCGTAGCCGCCGGAAATGATGGCGCGGGCGTTCTTGGCCTCGAGCGGCGTTGCGCCGACGCGCAGGCGGCCGTCGCGGATGGTGAACGGAATCTGCGCCGAGGGTACCGCGATGCGACCTGCCGACAGCACGGGCTCGACGAGCTGCCGCAACCGGTTGTCGTCGCTGACCTGACCGCCGTCGCTGGCGCGGATCGCGATCTCGAAGGCACGGGGATTGAGGCCCGCGATCTCGGCGGACTCGAGCGTCACCGTGCCGTTGCCGGCGAGCGCGCCGGCAAGCGCCGCGACGCTGCGGCCCTGGCTGGTCAGCGCCATCTGCACCGAAGCGCGTCCCTTCGGCAGCCCGAGGTCGCGATAGCGCAGCGCCGCCGCGTCGACATTGCCGAGCTCGATGCGTGCGTTCAGCGCAAGACCAGCCGCGCCATTGCGCGCGTCGAAGCTTGCGGACATCTCGCCGCCACCGACGCTGCCCTTGAGCGCATCCAGCGCGAGCGACTGGCCGTCGCTGCGGACCGTGCCGCCGAAAGGGCGCAGCTCGATGCCACCCGGCAAGGTCGCGCGCAACGCCTGGAAGGCGATGCGACCGCGCCAGTTGCTGACGAGCCCGGCACTGAGCGGCTCGCTGGAGTCATGTCCGGCCGCGCCGATGGCGATTGCGAACGCAGGCGCAAGATCGAGCGAATCGAGGCCAATCTCGCCCTCGAGGGTCCTGTCCTGATCGAGCGTCACTGAAACACGGCCGCGCAAATGCGAGCCCGCTGCGGTGCCGTCGAGATCATCGAGCGTCAGACGGTTTGCCGAGAGCGTGAGACGAGAGGACAGGCTGACATTCTGCACCGATCTGTCGCCCGGGCTAATGCCGAGCAGCGGCGCCAGATTGACGTTGCGCAGGCGCAGGTTCACGCTGCCTTTCGGTTCCGACAGATCGACGCTGCCTTGCGCATCGGCGTCCAGCCCGCCGCCGCTGAACTTTGCGTTCAACTGCACCGGACGGCGCCAGGCGCCGCTCAGCCGGCCCTCGAACTGCCCGGCGCCCTCGCCTGCCGCCACCATGCGATCGAGCCCGAGCAGCGCCAGCAGCGCACCGGCCTGCGGCGCCGACACTTTCGAGTCCAGCGTGAAGTCGCTGCTCCGCAGGCGGTCGAGGTCGACGCCGCCAATGGCGGCCGCCTGCGTCTGTGCGGTCAGCGTCGCACTGGCCTTGAGTTGAGGTGCGTCGAGATCGAGCACGGCGCGGACATTGCTGCGGTCCGCATGCTCGGCGCTGTTGTCGAGGCTGAGATCGAGCTTGAGACGGGTCGCGCCTGACGATGACGGGAGGGCATCGAGGCGCGCGCGCAGCGCCGGCGCAAACGGCTCGGTCAGCGCGGTCAGCTCGCGCAGCGAACTGGCCGAGGATTTCAGCGCGAGCTTGCCGGTGACCTTGGTGCGGTCGAAGCTGCCGCTCGCCTCCGTGGTCACGCCGCTGGCCTGGCCGAAGCGCAGCTGCTCCAGCGTCAGCGATGCGGGGCTGTAAGCGAGCTTGGCTGCGAACGGCCGCAGCTCCTGACCGGCGGAGATCGCGCGGCCGATATCGAGCGAGAGCTTCGCCTCTTCCGGCCACTCGCCTTGCGGCCCCGCCAGCGCGCGCACGAAGCTTGCGGCGGCATCGAGGTCGAGACGGTCGGCCTTCAGGTCCGCATCGATCCGCGAGCCCCGGCTCGCGCCGGTCTGCACGAAGACGATACGTCCCTCCACGGCGCCGCCGTCGATATCGGCTTTCAGCCTGTCGATGGCGAGATGATTGGCGGCGATCGTGACGTCGCCCGCGAGCCGCAGCGGCCGGCTGCTGCGGCGATTGATCTCGCTGCGGCCCTGGAGCCAGGCCACCAGCGCGTCGGGGTCTGAGGACTCCACGCTGAGCCGGCCGCTGAAGCTGTCGGCGCCGGGAGCTGCGCCATTGAGCGAGAGCTGCGTCATGCCGGGCGCGCGCAGTTCGAGCCGCCGGAAGGTCCAGGATCGTCCGTCGGTCGCAAGCTCGGCCGCGATGTTCTGAAGCGGACGGCCGCCAAGCATGATCTGGTCGGCATTGAACTCGATCTGGGCCGGGATCGGCGCCTGCGGGATCGCCGCCAGCCCTGCGCGCAGCGCCGGCATGACGCGCTGCGGATCGGCATCGGTCCTGCCGGTCAGCTTGTCGGCATCGACCTGCCGCGCCGACAGCACCGTTCGCAGCAGCGGCGAGGCCCCGAACCTGAGATCGCCGACGCCCCCAAATTTCAGCGCCGCGTCCTCGGTGCCGAAGCTCGCATCGATCTGGTCGAATTTGGCGCCGGCCGGATCGGCTTTGAGCCTGGTCGCGAGCTTCCAGGGCGTCGGCCCCGCCTCGCCGGGCTTCTTGGTCTCCGGCACGGCGAGCGTCAGCGCGCCGTCGAATTTCGGCTGCCGGTTGTCGAAGGCGAGCACCCCTTCGAGGTCGGCGAGAATGGCACGCTCGCCGGGATCGATGTTGAGGTGCAGACGCGTGGCCTTGCCGTCGGCGCTGGGACCGGAGGAGATGCGAAACGGGTAGCGCACCCCATCGGCGCTGAAGCTGCCGTCGCCCCGCACCGAGCCCGCGAGCGAGCGCACGTCGCCGGAGAAGGCGATGTCGTTCAATTCCAGTGTCGAGCGACTGGCGGCATCGTGCAGGGCGATGCGGCCGGTGAGATTGAGCCGCTCGATGGCGAGCGAGGCCAGATTGAAGGTGCCGCTCGCGGTGGAAGGCAAATCGACCCGCCCGCGCGCGTCCAAGCCGAGATCGACCGCCATGCCGCCCACCGAAAGCTCGGTGGCGCGCCATTCCCCGCGCATCAGCGAGCCCAGGCTGAACTCGACGTCGAGCTTGTCGGCGCGCAGGCGCCCGAGATCGTTGTTGCCGCCGAAGGTGACGCCGCGCAGCCGCAGGGTCGGCGCCGGCAACAGCCGTGCGTCGAGTTCGCCCGCGACCCGCACCGGCACGCCGATGATCTTGGCAGCCTCCGCCTCGAACTGGGGCCTGAACTGGTTCCAGTCGATGTAGTAAGGCCCGATCAGCGCGGCCAGCAGCGCAATGATGAAGGCAATCGCCAATCCGAGCAGCGTCGTCTGCACGGGTCTCCCCTCGGCCAAACCGGCATCCGGACCAAACCCTGGCCGCAGCGGACTTCAGGCGTGCCGGAACAGCCCTTATATAGAGGGAAGTGTGGCGAAGTCACAGCGACTGTTGCGCGCGGCGGTTAACGGGACGACCCTCATGGTGAGGCGCTGCGCCCGCGATGTCGGCTCCTACGGGCCAGCGCCTACCAGCTCGCGGGCAGCCGCTTCAGGCCGCGCAGCACGAAGGTCGGCCGCCATTCCGGGTTTTCGACGTCGTCGATGCGCAGGTCCGGCAGCCGCCGCAGCAGCGTGGCGATGGCGATTTCGGCCTCGATGCGCGCCAATTGGGCGCCCAGGCAGAAATGGATGCCGCCGCCGAACGAGAGCGGCTTCACGTTCTGGCGGGTGACGTCCAGCCGGTCGGGCCGGTCAGGATAGACCGCGGGGTCGCGGTTGGCCGAGCCGAGCAGGCAGAGCACGGTCTCGCCCTTGGGTATCCTCACGCCGCCGAGGTCGTCGAAATCCTCAAGCGCGACGCGTCCGGTCATCTGGACCGAGGAATCGTAGCGCAGGAATTCCTCGATCGCGCCCTCCATCAAGTCCGGCCGCGCCTTGAGCAGCGCAAGCTGATCCGGATTGCGGTGAAGCGCGAGCAGTCCGTTGCCGATCAGGTTGACCGTGGTCTCGTGGCCCGCGCCGAACAACAGGATGATGTTGGCGGTCAGCTCCTCGTTCGTGAGCTTGTTGCCGTCCTCCTCGGCCTGCACGAGCTGGGTGATGAGGTCGTCACCGGGATTCTTGCGGCGCAGCTCGAACAGCTGCTGGAAATACATCTGCGCCATCAGGTTGCCGGCGTTGCCTTGGCTGATCTCCTCCGGAGACAGGGGCACGGGATCAAGCAGCCGCCCGCCGTCGCGCGAGCTCTTGTAGAAGGTCTCGCGATGCTCCTCGGGAATGCCGAGCATGTCGCAGATGATGGTGACGGGCAGGCGGAAGGCGAAATCCTCGATCAGGTCCATATGGCCGCGGTCGATCACGGCGTCGATGGTCTGGTCGACGATCTGCTGGATCCGCGGCCGCATGTCCTCGACGCGGCGGGCGGTGAAGGCCTTGACCACGAGGCCGCGCAGGCGGGTATGGTCCGGCGGATCGGCTTGCAGCATCCAGTAGCTCATGCTGCGAAACACCGGCTCCTTCATGATCTCGGGGCCATAGCGGCGCGTGGTGCGATCGACGAAATCCTTGCCGAAGCGCTTGTCGCGCAGCACGAGACTGACCTCGGCATGGCGGCTGGCGACGAACTGGCCGAACGGCGTCACGTGGATCGGGTCGAGCGTGCGCAGCCGGTCGTAATGCGGGTAGGGATCGCGGATGAAATCCGGCGAGAGCGGGTTGAACAGTGGTCCGCCGGCCGGTTGCACTTGCTCGTTCATGGTGACCTCAGATCGGTTGCCGCATGACACGAATACGCAAGGCTGCCCCATGCGCCCGGCGTAACCATCCCTGAAAATTATCAACTCGATACATTCTTGTATCGAGTTGCATTCTGCCCTAGCCTTGCGCGATGTCAAGGGTGAGGACGAGACCGACCAGGGACGACACGCGCGACAAACTGTTCGAGGCGGCCGCCCGCGTGTTCGAGGCGGACGGCATCGGCGGTGCCAGCATCGAGGCGATCGCGGCGGCGGCGGGCTTCACCCGGGGCGCGTTCTATTCGAATTTTGGCAGCAAGGACGAATTGATCATCGCCATGCTGGAGGACCATGTCGAGCAATCGATCCGGCGCAACATGGACATCCTCGCCCAGCACGACAATCTCGACGATTTCATCGCGGCGTTGAAGGCGATGGACCGGAGCCGGCAGGATCCGCTCGGCCGCTCGCCCCTCCTCCACATGGAGATGATCCTGTTCGTCGCGCGCGCCGAGAAGCGCCGGCCCGAACTGGCAAAACGCCTGCGGGCGCGGCGCAAGCTGGTCGCCGACATCATCGAGGCGACATTGAAGAGCAATGGCAGGAACAGCTCGGTAAACCCGCCCTGGATGGCCTCGATCGTGCTCGCGCTGGAAGACGGCTTTCGCCTGCACCGGCTGATCGACCCGGAAACGACCCCGGCCGACAGTTTCCTGCGCGCCATCACGGATCTCAGGCGCAGGACGGGATTGGCCTCGGACTAGACGGCAAGCTTTCCGGCAATCCCACCGGCAAGGCCGTCAGAATCCTCAGATGCGGCCGGCCGGCTACTACTTCTTCTTTGCAGGTCCGAAATCCGGCTGCCAGGCGGCTTCCTTGCGGGACGGTGCCGCAGCGACGACCTTGGCCTTGTCCTTCTTCGGCTTCTTGGCTTCGCGGTTGCCGCGTTGCTGGCCCTTTGCCATGTCGCTCTCCCTTGCTGATTTGAGTTCGTCGAATTCATTCGGCTGCAGGACACGGCCACGCGGGGTGCAGACCCTGACGTCCATGTAGCCCTCGCGCAGCAGTTTTTCCGCGAGACGTAGCGCGACGGTCGCAGTTCCACGGCCGAGATTGGAGCTGCCGTATTCGTTGGTTCCGCTCACCAGATACGGCACGCGTATCGTCCTAGCCATTGAGGACCGCAGCGGCGCAGACGAGAAGCAGAAGAAACAGCGGAACGATCACCGGCGGCACGATCCATTCCGAGATGCGTACACGCGACATCGAATGCTCCTGCGAAGCCTTCGGCGGGAGCACACGTGACCCTCAGTCACCGGTCGATGCCGTTGAGAAGCGCGGTGATGTCAACGACCCTACGCCCGGGCCGAACCAATAGCGAGCGTTAAATGGGTCGCGGGCTGCCGCCGCGCCGTGACATTACCGCGCCGGTGCGGAGACGATAGTGCTGGCTATTGCCGTGCCAAAGGCGCATGCTTGCAGGCAGCCGGCACCGGTTGGGGCTTCACTTGCGAAAGGCAGGCGTGCATGACCATCCGCTCGCGGCGAGAGACCGTCATCTTCAGGCATCCGTTTCAGATCCGCGGCATCGAGCGCATCTTGCCGGCGGGCGCCTATGAGGTCGTCACGGACGAGGAGACGATCGACGGCTTGACCTTCGCCGCCTATCGCCGGATTGCCACGATGATCACCGTGCCCGCCGAGGGTGCGCGCGGTACCATGGAGCGACTGTCGATCGGCTCTGTCGATCTTGCGAATGCGCAAGCCGCAGACGCGAGCATGACCCATGAGTGATCAGCCGGTCGATCTCGATAGGCACCGTGGCATGGCCGCGCAGAAGGCAACCGACCTGCGCCGCGCGCTGGCCGAGGTCGAGGCCCATGTCAGAGAGCTGCGCGAGCGCGAGGCCGATCTCGAACACCGCATGATGACGGTGCCCGCGGCGTCATGGCCGGAGGCCGCGGTGAAGGCGCGCCATCTGCTCAACCTCTATGCTGCGAGCCTGCCCGCCGAGGACACGCGCCACCGCGCGCTTGTGTCGGCGCTGTTCGACGATTTCGCCCGGCTGGCCGGCGAGGGCTGAGCCGAGCGACGCCGCTCGCATTCTCTATGCGCATTCTGATGCGGGCCGGGAAGCGAAGAGGCACTTACGCAACGGAGTGAGCCATGACGCTGACGAGCGGCCGCTTTATTGGCCACGAATACGACCGGATGATCGTCCGGTTCTCGATGCATGACGGCGCACGGGAGATCCCTTGCGCGATCTCGACGTCCGCGATGGACAATCTCGAGCGAGGCCCCCAGGTCAAGCCCGAACAGCGGGAAGCCCAATTCACCCGTCTGCGGGCTCGCATCGAAGCATGCGCTGCGAACAAGTATCGCGCCACGGAGTTCGAAGGCACGCCGCCGGGCATCGTGCTTCGAGGCATCGATTTCAAGCCATGAGGAGACGAAGACGGCTTCTACTCCGACTTTGATTTGATCTCCGGCAAGGGCGGCTTGCGCTCGAAAGGCTTCTTCTTCGGCGGTGCAGGCAGCAATCCTTCCCTGATCGCCTGCTTTCGGGCGAGCTTGCGGGCACGGCGAATGGCCTCGGATTTCTCGCGGGTCTTTCGCTCGGACGGCTTTTCGTAGGACCGGCGCTGCTTCATTTCCCGGAAGACGCCCTCGCGCTGCATCTTCTTCTTGAGAACGCGAAGTGCCTGCTCAACATTGTTGTCTCTGACGAGTACGTGCATTGATCCTCCTGGCGCGGGCTGCGAAAGCGACACGTCCTGCAGGGCAGCCAATTGCGCAGGAGCTTCATTCTCGATTCTTGGGGATAGTAGCGGCGACATTCGTCGCGGCTTCCGATGAGCCGATCTGCCTGTTGCGGGGAGCAGCTTGGTAGCATGGACGTGACCACCGTCGTGCATCGCTGTCAATCGATAACGTCCGGGTGGCAGGTCGATGGAGGCACGCAAAGCGCCTTGATCGGAGCAGACGAACCTGCCCTGCCGTAAACAAACCGGCTTCGCTCCTTGCAAATCCGCGAAACTCATATATATTGAGCTTCGTTCGATTAGCCGCTGTGCCTTGTTGAATGCGCCCGCGGGCTCCTTTTCCAAAGACATCGACGAAGTTGAAGATAAACGCGTGATTGTCACGCGGGATGCGCTTGCGCGCTTTGGAGAAGAAAATGACGACTGGTACAGTCAAGTGGTTCAATGGCCAAAAGGGCTTCGGTTTCATCCAGCCAAACGACGGCGGCAACGATGTGTTCGTTCACATCAGCGCCGTTGAAAGGGCTGGGCTTGCCGGGCTCGGAGAGGGCCAACAGGTCACTTTCGAGATCAAGACCGACAAGATGCGCGGCAAATCCAGCGCCGAGAACCTCTCGCTGGCTTGAGATCGTGGCGCCGTTTCACGGATGTACTGAAACGGCCGCTCCGCCCGCTCAATTCTAGGGATTGAGCGGGTTTAGTCGTTTGCGGAGCCGAGTGAACGATGAGCACCAAGAAATCGGCAGAGCCGTCACCCACAAGCATCGCGCGTTCCGATCGCAAGCGCCTGGCCGCTGAAGAAGGCGCGCGGGCGTTGGCTGACGTCGAGAGGCAAGGCATCGAGGTTCGCAAGAACATGGCGCGGCTTCGCGAGGCGCGCCAGGCGAAGGAATCGGCCGATGAAGCTCTTCGGCTGGCGTTGCCGCCGCCGACGCCCAAGAAGCGCTTGAGGAAGCCGGCGCGATAGTCGCCTTCAGCGTCGCCGGCGAAGATCTGAAATGCCGATCACATGCCGGAGAGCAGATCGTGCCTAGACTCAAGCCAGACCACGGAACCATCACCTTCTTTCTCGCCTCCGGCGCAAATCGCCAGATGTGCCGGCTTGCCACGACGTTCAACACACAGAAGCAGGCCTTCAGCTATCTGCAGAAGCACCGAACGGAGTTCGAGCGCATGGCGCGGGCGCGAATGGCCTCAGGCGAGCTCGAAGACGGGATTGTCGTGCTTTCGATGCTCTAGCCGGAGCACGCAAGTGTGAGCACCTTGATCGATCTCAATTTGCCAACCGAACTCTCTCGGAGACGAACGTCGCGCTCAAGACGGGACCACCAGCATCCCGAACATTGATGGCAACGCCATCGCTGCTGGCGGACAGCTCGAGCTGTTTGGCGATGTCGGCAAGAGACAGCGCCGCCTCGATCTCTGCGGCCCGCCGGCTGGCAAGATCGAGACCTTCCTCGTCTACGGCGAGCGCTTCACCATCCCAGATATCGAAGTAGAATTGCGACACTAGCTCGTCCTTTCGGACTGGCCTCGTCGTTCAGCCTCCCGCGCCAGCCGTTCGGCCTTCAAGCGCTCTCGATTTGCCTGGAAAGCCTGTTCCGCCTTTTCGTAATCGGTGGCGGGCTTCGCCGCGGCCTGCCTGAAGACATTGTTCGCCTCGATCGCTGCACGCGATTGGGAATGTCGTTTCATTGCCTGTTCTCCATGTCTTTGATGATTCGAAGTCCCCGATGTCGGCGGCTTCTTCGAGCTCGGCCTATTCCCGGACCCGCTTGTTGCGCTTCGACCGATCAATTCGTACCCGGTCGAACTCCTTGGGTCCATCGAGCAGATCCCGCTTGCGGACCGCCCTACCCTCCGCCGTCGTGGTCGTGTCTCCCATGCCGTCGACCATGCCGTCGATCGCATCGGCGGCCATTTTGCGGGCGCGCTGCTTCTGGCGATCCGGCTCGGCGTGGAACGCCAGCCCCAGCTCCACCAGGCGGCTTATTGCCTCCGACAGGCCGGGCTTGTCGCTCTGACGAGCCACCCAGGCCGTGATGGCCCTAAGCTGCGCTTGCGAAGGTCGAAAGCCTGCCGCTCGGGCGGTGGCGCTGCTTTCCGGTCTTTTCATCGAGCCCACGCAACTTGCAAACAGGGCATGGCGCGGTGCCCCTCCGGCGGACGTCGAAGACCAAATCGCCGGATATCGATGCGTTCCAATCTGCGGGGAATATCGCCCAAAGGCAGCTACGCCGTCCGCTTCACCGCCTCGTGTCCGATTGGCGCGACATCGAGCCGTCCCAGCATCGTCCTCGCCTGCTCCGCGCAGTGCTCGATCAGCCAACGTTCGAAGGCGACCGGAGGTAGCGCCGGTGCATAGAGGAAGCCCTGGACGATGTCGCAGCCGAGCTCGGCCAGCGTCTTGCGCTGTCCCTCGGTCTCGACGCCCTCGGCGACCACGGTCATGCCGAGGCCCTGCCCGACGCGGACCGCGGCGGTGGCGATCGCGAGCGCGCCCGCATCCGTCTCGATGTCGCGCATGAAGCTGCGGTCGATCTTGAGTTCGCGGATCGGCAGATGCGCGAGCCGGCTCAGGCTGGAATAGCCGGTGCCGAAGTCGTCGACCGAGAGACCGACGCCGAGCTCGCGGATGGCGTTCATCGTCTCCAGCGCTGCGGCGCCGTCCTGCATGAACGCGCCTTCGGTGATCTCCAGCACCAGCGCGTCCGGCGGCAGATCGTACTCGGCGAGGATGTCCTTGAGCCGCGCAGCCAGCGTGACGTTGCGGAAATTGATCGGCGACAGGTTCACGGAGACACAGGGAATGTTGAGGCCGGCGCGACGCCAGCTCGCCATCTGCCGACAGGCCTCGCGCACCGACCACATGCCGATCTGCTCGATCAGCCCGCATTCCTCCGCGAGCGCGATGAATTTTGCGGGGGAGACGTCGCCGAGCACGGCATCACGCCAGCGCGCCAGTGCCTCGACGCCGTGGATAGCGCCGTCGCAACTGCGGATCTGCGGCTGGTAGCTGAGGCTCAGCGCGCCCTCCGCAGTGGCGCGGCGCAGCGCCGCGATCAACGCCAACCGCTGCTCGGCCAGCCCGTTCATCTCGGCATTGAAGATGCGATGCGTCGAGCGTCCGGCCTGCTTGGCCATGTACATGGCGGCGTCGGCCTGTTGCATCAGCGTATCGATATCGGTGGCGTGATCGGGGTAGAGGCTGATGCCGATACTGGCCGACATCGGCATCAGCTTCGATCCGAGCCGCAGCGGCCGGGCCAGCGCTCGGGTGATTTCGGCAGCGACGCGCTCGGCGCTCGCGGCGTTGCGTTGCGGCAGCAGAATGACGAACTCGTCGCCGCCGAGCCGCCCCAGCATGTCGCCGGGGCCGATATGCTCGCGCAGGCGCTGCGCGAGCTGGACCAACAGCTCATCGCCGGCGGCGTGGCCGAGCGTGTCGTTGACGTCCTTGAAGTGATCGACGTCGAGGAAAGCCAGTGCGACATGGCCGCCGGTCGGACAGGCATCAATGGCCGTGGTGATCAGGTGCCGCAGCTGAGCGCGGTTCGGCAACCCGGTGAGGATGTCATGATAGGCCAGCCGCGCGATCTCGGCGCGGGCTTCCTTGCGCTCGATCGCGAAGGCGCCGAGATTGACGCAAGCCTCGACAATGCGCCGGTGCCAATTGCTCGGGGCACGTGACTCCCGATAGTAGAAGGCAAAGGTCGCAATGACGCGGCCGTCCTTGGCCTTGACCGGAGTCGACCAGCAGGCGCGCAGGCCGACCCCGAGCGGCATCGCCTTGAAAGGCTGCCAGCGCGGATCGGTGTCGAGATCGGTCGCCAGCACCGGCTCGCCATAGAAGGCGGCGGTGCCACAAGAGCCCACATTGGGACCGATGGCGAGGCCGTCCAGCGCGCGGGAATACTCCTCAGGCAAGCTGGGACCGCCGAGGGGATGGATCAGGCCGGCGGCATCGATGTGAAGCAGCGAGCAGACGACGTCGGGCGCGATCTCCTCGACGCGGCGGCACAGCCGGTCGGCGATCTCGCCGATCGGCACCTCGTCCGCGAGCGCGGTCATGATGAGTTGCTGAAGTGAGCGCAGCTGCTTGGTTTCTGTGATGTCTTCGAGCAGCGCGAAGATGTGCTTGACCCGGCCCTTCCCGTCGCGGAAGGCATCGATCCGGGCAGAGACCCAGATTTCCTCGCCGTCCCTGGCATAGGTGAGGATATCGGCTTCGCCGCCCGGCCCCCCCTTGATGAGACGCCTTCCGATCGTCGTCATGGCCTTCCGGTCGGTGTGGGGACCAGCCAGAAGATCGGTCACTCGCCGGCCTTCCGCCTCCGCGACGGAGTAGCCGAACAACGATGTGAACGCCGCATTGGTGTAGCGGATGCCCAGCTCCGGGTCGGTGACGAGCACGGCGCGGTTGGTCTGGTCCGAAACGGCATCGAGCAGCGCGATCCGCGCGCGCCGTTCGGCATCGGCGGTGACGTCGCGCGCGAATACGACGTGATGAACCCCTGTGTCGCTGTCGATGGAGGAGATCGAAATGGCCACCCGGATCCTGCTGCCGTCGCGCCGGCTAAGGCTGATCTCGTCGCGCAACTCCGCAACCGGATCCGCCTGCAGGCATCTGAGATCGAGAATTGCGGCGCCGAGACCGAGCGCCTCAGCGCGCGTGAGCTTCCAGATTCGCTCTGCGCCCGCGTTGAAATGGGTGATGCGGCGCGCGCCGTCGATGATGACGATGCCGTCGTCGGCGCGCTCGAGCGCCGCCCGCAGCACGTCCGGCATTTCGGTCACAACACAATCGGAGGCAGCCATCATCAGACACAAAGGGTATCGGGAACAAACGGCATTCTCCCGACGCTAGCGTTCCGATGGTGTCCAATACGTTCTTGCGATCTTATCGCGTCCCGCCAAGCTGCGGCATGCTTAACTTTCTCCGAAAAAGAAGAGCGGTAATGCCGCATTCGAGAACCTACGTCCCGGTGCCGCCGCGGAGCTTGTGCAGCCGGCCGGCGACGGCCCGCACCTTGCGCGGTGCGGCCTGCCAGATCGCGAATGCCGACAGTCCGCTCATGGCGATGGCGATACCGAAGGCGAGCGTGTAATCGCCGGCGCGATCATGGAGGAGGCCGGTCACCCACGGTCCGGCCGCACCGCCCGCCAGCGCCGCCAGCATGATCGTGCCGAAGATGCTGCCCTGATGCTTGCCCTGGAATATCTCGAACACCACGGCGCCCATGATCGAGGTGAGGCCGTAGCCGAGCGCGCCCTGCACGAACACCATGACGTAAACGAGCCAGAGTGCCGGCAGGTACTTCAGCGCGATCAGCGCTGCGAAGCAGATGACGAAACCTGCGCAGCTGGTCGCCCAGACCCATTCGCGTCCGATGCGGTCCGAGACGTGGCCGAGCAGGATCTGGCCGGGAATGCCGAGCAGGCTGACAATGCCGAGTGCCCACACCGCAACGCCCGGGCTGAAACCGATGTCGAGCAGGAATTTGGTCTGGTGCACCTGCACCGCGTACCAGATGTAGAGACCACAGAAATAGCCCAGAGCAATCCACCAGAACCGCGCGGTCGCGACGGCCCGCTTGAGCGTCCAATCGGTGCCGACCCAGGCGGGATCGACGATATTGGAGATCGGCTGGGCCGCGCCCGCCGCCGGAGCGGCATCGCCATCCGGCGAAAGACCGATGTCCTCCGGCCGCTTGTGCAGCAGCAAATTGATCGGCGCCAGCACGACCAGAATGAGCAGGCCCATCGCGGTGCAGGCGGTACGCCAACCGGTCTGCTCGATCATGTGCTGAACCCATGGCAGCAGCGTCACCGAGCCGATGCCGACGCCGGCGAAAGCGATCCCGATCGCGAAGCCGCGCTTGCGGATGAACCAGTTCGGCAGAAACAGCGACTGGCCGGAATAGCCCAGACAAACCGAGCCGGCCCCGACCATGACGCCGATGGTGACGTAGAGATGCCAAGGCGCGCTCGTCAGCGGAGCCAGCAGCAGCCCGCCGCCCATCAACACGACACCGAGCTCCATCACCGCGCGCGGACCGGCGCGATCCATCAGGCGGCCGATCAGCGGGCTGACCACGCCCGAGACCACGAAGCCGAACGAGAAAGCGCCCGCGGTGACACCGCGCTCCCAGCCGAATTCGGAGATGATGGGCGGAAAGAACAGCGAAAAAGCCGTGCGCGCGTTGACGCCGATGGCCATGGTGACGAAGGTCACGGCGACCACGACCCAGCCGTAGAAGAACGGAAGCCGCATGATCTGATTGTTTCACCCCTAGACGGTTCTACCGACCATCCGGGGCGGCCCGGGTCAAGCGATTTTCGCGTGCGACGTTTTCGCGGAAGGCTAGCCGGCAAAACGATTCAAGCGGTCGCCATGCCCGGGCTTGTCTCGGCCTCGACGCGGTGGAAGCTTCAGCGCACCATGGTCAACTCATACGTTGCCGTTTGGGCGGCGTGCTCAGGCGGCGTCGAGGCGTGAGCGTTTGGCTGGCGGGTCGAACAGGGTCCGCTCGATCGGCTGTGGTCGGCCGAACAGATAGCCTTGCGCGAAATTGACGCCGAGCGCCTTCAGCCGCTCGAATTCCTCGCGGGTCTCCACGCCCTCGGCGGTGACGGACATGCCGAGCCCGCGCGCCAGCGTCACGATCGCGGAGATGATCGCGGAGCTGCGCGGTTGCTGCGTCAGATTGCGGATGAACGACTTGTCGATCTTGATCTTGGCGAACGGGAACGCGGTGAGATAGCTGAGGGACGAATAGCCGGTGCCGAAATCGTCGAGCGCGAGTTCGATCCCGATGCTCTTCAGCCGCTCCATGAAGGCGTGGTTCTCGGCGCCGCGCTCCAGCAACACCGATTCAGTGATCTCGATCTCAAGCCGCTGCGGCGGCAGGCCGGAATCCGCGAGCGCCGCACAGATCATCTCGAACAGCTCGGCCTCCTTGAACTGGATCGGCGACAGGTTGACGGCCACCGCGAGATCGGAGGGCCATGCGGCGGCATCTTCGCAGGCGCGCCGCAGCACGAATTCGCCGAGCGGCACGATCAACCCAGTCTCCTCCGCGAGCGCGATGAACTGGTCCGGCGGGATCAGTCCGCGCATCGGGTGCCGCCAGCGCACGAGCGCCTCGAAGCCGCGCCGGGCGCCGCTGAGCGCGTCGACGAACGGCTGGTAATGCACCTCAAGCTGGCACTGCGCGATGGCGTCGCGCAGATCCCCCTCCAGCGTGTTGCGGGCCTCCAGCTCGACCGACATCGCCTCGTCGTAGATGGTGAAGCAGTTGCGGCCCGCCGATTTCGAACGATAGAGCGCGAGGTCTGCCTTCTTCAGGAGCTGCTCCTGGTCGCTGCCGTGATCCGGCGCGATCGCGATGCCGATACTGGTGCCGATCTCGACGCGATGCCCGGGCAGCAGGAACGGCTCGCTCACGAGCCTGGCGATCCGGGCCGCCAGCTCGGTCGAGCAGGTGCGCTGATCCTCGCCGGTTTCCTGAATGATGGCGAATTCGTCGCCGCCGAGCCGCGCCAGCACGTCTTTGGGACGCAGGGCGGATTTCAGCCGCTGCCCGACCTGGCGCAGCAGCGCATCACCGGCTGCGTGACCGAGGGAGTCGTTGACGTTCTTGAAGCGGTCGAGGTCGAGCATCAGGATCGAGAAGGGCAGGCCCCTCACGCTCAACTGGGTGTTCATCTCCTCTAGCCGGGCGAGGAAAAAAGCGCGGTTCGGCAGCCCGGTGAGGATGTCGGTCTGGGCAAGCTCGAGCACGCGCCGGTTGGCAAGCGACAGCCGTCGCGAATTGCGGCTCGCGAGCATCAGATAGGTCGACAGCGACAGCGTCAGCAGCATGCCGACGATGAGGACGGCAACGGCGCGATCGTAACTGGTCGCCAGCGGACCGCCGGCGGTTGGAACCGCCCGCACCTGCCACTCGCTATCGCCGATACGGAGAGTGCCCGACCAGTGGCGGATCCGCGCGACGTCCCGCATCGACTGGGGCGCCGTGGCGTCCGACGAATAATCCGGCAGCGTTTGCTCCAGGCTCACGATCTGGGGCGTGAACGGCGGATAAACGTTCATGCTGACGGCAGAGCTCGCTCCGGTGGTCGTGCGAATGGACTGGATCAGCAAAGGCAGGTCGAAGATGCCGACGACGAAGCCGGCGAGATTGCGGCGCCGGTCCGCGATCTCATCGCGCGACGTACCCTTGGCGTAGACTGGAATCGCGACGAGGACGTCTGGCAGCCGGCTCCCCTCCCGCGGCACGAACAGGCGCGTGCGCATGCCGGCGACGCGATCGTTGTCGCGCGCACGCTCCAGCACGGCCCGCCGTTCGGGAACGGTCGTGTAGTCCATGCCGTAGACCGGAGAGGTCTTCGGCTGCGTCGAGTAGAACACCGGAAAATATTCGTCGCTCTGCGGCGCGGTGGCGAAACTCTCGCCCTGGAGCGACTTGATGCGATAGCCGGACACGCCTTCCCTGATCGCTGCAGCCTCGTATTCTGCGCGTTCCTTGCGGCTGACGCGCGGCAACCAGGCAATGCGCAGCATGCCGGGATGGCGCTCGAACAGGCGCGCGCTGAAGGTCTCGAACTCGCTGCGAGTGACTTCGTCATTGGTCGATTCGAACAGCGTGCGCAGTGCGAGAAGCCTCGAGATGTACTCGTTCATGCCGTTCTGCATGACGATCGCCTGGGTCTCGGCCGCGTTGCCGAACTCGATCCTGTTGACGCGATCCTCCCATCGCGCCACGGCGGCAGCACCGGCAATCGAGAACAGCAGGCCGACGCCGATCGCGACGAGCGCGGGGCGATAGAGCCCGAGCAGCGGCGCGGCGCGCCACCATCCGCTCGAACGTCTCCGATCCTGATCATTCTGATCGCGATCGCCCATGTTGAAACCGCCGTCCCCTCTCTCGACGAACCGAACCTCTGGTTGAGGTGCCGGCACCGCTATCGGAACAAGGCCGCGGTTAAGAAAATGCACAATGTCGGAACCCGATCGTTCCGCGGCGCACGAATTAGTTAATGAAGTGCGCAGACAACCCGCCAGAGTGGAAACAAATTGCCGGTTTGGCCCGGAGTAGTACGGACCTCCGACAGAGCGGCGCTTAGTGAGCGATTCAGGCTCGCAGGAATATGTTGCGGCAGGCATGTACCTCACATTCGGCAAAACCATACGATGCATCGATTCCGATCAGCGATATCCGTCGTCCTGACAGTCGTGTTCCTGGCCGCGACCACGTTGGCGGCCAGCGGCGACGAGGCCGGCGTCAGCGAGGATGCGGTCCTGTTCGGACAGGCCGCTGCGCTCGAGGGTCCCTCCTCCGCGCTCGGACAGCGCATGCGGCAAGGCATCGTCGCAGCGTTCACCGAAGTCAACGCCAAGGGTGGCGTCCACGGCCGCAAGCTCCAGCTCATCAGCCGCGACGACGGCTACGACCCTGATCGTTCTGTGGCGCAGACGCTGCGCCTGATCGAGGACGACAAGGTGTTCGCGCTGATCGGCGCGGTGGGCACGCCGACAGCGATGGCGACGATACCGATCACAAGTGCGAGGAACATTCCGTTCATCGGCCCCTTCAGCGGCGCCGAGTTCCTGCGCGACCTCGAGCTTCCCAACGTCGTCAACATCCGCGCGAGCTATGGCGCGGAGGCGGAGGCATGGATCAAGCACCTCACCGAGGATCGCCGTTTCACCCGCATCGGCATCTTCTACCAGGACGATTCCTTCGGCCGCGACGGTCTCCTCGGCGTGAAGCGCGCGCTCGCGAAGCGCGGCCTCGAGCTCGCCGCCGAAGGCACTTTCGAACGCAACACCCGCGCGGTCAGCGGGGCCTGGCGGATGATCAAGCGTGCCGAACCGGAGGCCATCGTGATGGTCGGGACCTACGGGCCCTGCGCGGATTTCATCAAGCTCGCACACCGCAGCGGCTTCTATCCGACCTTCGTCAACATCTCCTTCGTCGGCGCCAATGCGCTCGCGACGGAGCTCGGCCCTGAGGGCGAAGGCGTCATTGTCTCGCAGGTCGTGCCGTCTCCCTGGGACCGTTCGCTCAAGCTGGTCGCCGACTACCAGGCGGCGCAGCGGGCGTTCGATCCGACGCTGACACCGGACTTCGTGTCCCTGGAAGGCTATCTCTCCGGCCGTCTCGTGGCCGCGGCGTTGGAGAAGGCCGGACCGCAACCGACGCGCGCAAGCCTGCTGCGCGCCATCAACGATGTCGGGCGCTTCGACATCAGCGGCAGCACCGTCACCGTGGGCATTCGCATGATCGATGCGCCGCCGAAGGTGTACTTGACGGTGATTCAGAAGGACGGGACGTTCAGGGCGGTGGATCGGCTGTAGGGCCGTTCACGGTCGCCGCCTGTCGCCTCGACGTGTCGAAACACCACCTGACCATTTTGTCGCGGCTATGAGCGTGATCCAGCGCACAGACTGCCTCATGGCGCCAACCTAGAAAAAGTGACATCATCGCGCGCATTGCCGATGGAGGTGACACCATGCGCCGCCCTACGTTATCCAACTTTCTGCTTGCTTCCGGTCTTCTCGCGCTCACGCAATTGATGATTCCGGCCGATGCCGCGGCCGAAGCGCGGCTCGCGCTGGTGATCGGCCAATCCGCCTATCGGACGGTGCCGGAGCTGCCCAACGCCGCCAACGACGCCAAGGGCATGACGGAGCTGCTCGGCAACGCCGGCTTTACCGTCACGACCGCCGCCAATCTCGCGCAGAACGAGATGCGGGCGGCGATCTCGGACTTCGCCGGCAAGGTCAGTGCCAGCGGCCCCGATACGGTCGCCTTGGTGTTCTATGCCGGCCACGGCCTGCAGATCGACGGCGAGAACTATCTCGTTCCCGTGGATCTCGATCCCAAGCGCGAGGCCGACATTCCGCTGCAGGGCGTGCGGCTGAACGACATGCTCAACACGCTCGGCGCTCTGCCGACGCGGGCGCGCATCTTCATGCTGGATGCCTGCCGCAACAATCCGTTCCCCGCGCTCCGCGGCGCCGGCCACGGGCTTGCGATCGTCGACACCAAGGCCGGCGCCCCCGGCTCCTTCATCTCCTATTCGACCTCGCCCGGCGCCGAAGCCGAGGACGGCAACGGCATCGACAGCCCTTACACCGCGGCTGTGCTGACGATCGCCAAGCAGCCCAATCTGCCGATCGAGGAGATGTTCAAGCGCATCCGCGTCGCCGTGGCGCAATCGACCGACGGCCGGCAGATTCCCTGGGAAAGCTCGTCGCTGACCACCGACTTCAGGTTCTTCGGCGAGAGCAGCGGCAACACGCCCGCCCTTCCCGGCGCATCCGCGATGGCGCTCGCCGGCGGCACGCGCAGCCTCGAGGACTGGCGCAAGGAATTGCGCGGCAAGCCAGCCATGACCGCCTATGAACTCGTGATCACCGAGGACACCGTCGAGGCGTATCAGGCCTATATCGAGCTCTACGCGCAGGACACCCGCACGCCGCGCCTGCGCACCGTGCTGGAGCGACGGCGCCAGATGCTGGCGTGGGAGCGCGCAACGGCGATCAACACGCGCGCCTCGTTCGAGGCCTATCTTGCGAACTGGGACAATAGCGACCTCGCGGCAACCGCGCGCCGGCTGCTGCTCCGCGTCCAGAACCGCAATTATGGCGTGCCTGCCGCTGCCGCGGCGATCCCGGTCGCCGTCGCGACGGCACCGACCTGCCCGTGCTCGACGCCGACGCCGGCGACGCCTGTCAATCCGGGTGTTCCGCCCACCATCAAGAAGCGCGCCGGCGACACCCCGCCGAAGCGCAAGGTGGTCGAGACGCCGCCGAAGCCGCGCCGGCCGCCCCCGCCCGACGAAGTGGTCGTCTACGAGCGTGCCCCGCCGCCGCCCCCACCCGCAGCCGTGGGTGTCGGCATCGGGATCGGAATCGGCATGAGCCGCGGTGGCTACGGCGGTGGCTATGGTGGTGGCTATGGCGGCCCGGCACGCGGCGACTACCGCCGATACTGATCCGACCCGCCACAATATCGCACCGGCTCGCGCTCAGGCCCGAGCCGGTGCTTCCTGCGACAGCGTCGGGTAGTCCCGCTGGACGGCTTCCCGGATCCAGCCGGCCTGGATCGCGCGAGACAGGATCTGCGCGGTCTTGAGATCATCGGCCTTCATGCAGAGATCGACGATCCGGCGCACGGCGTCGTCGCGCATCAGATCGTCGGACATCTTCATCGCGACTTCCATGGCGACCCGGGCGGCGCGTTCATAGCGCTGGCGCTCGCCGGCCTGTGCCGCAATCGCTGAAGCGGAATCGCAGATGGCGCGAATGCGCGCGGCGGCTTCGATGTCGCCGAGCGGCCCTTCGATCGCCTCGTCCCAGATGTCCTGTCGCATCTTGCGCGCGAACCAGCGCATTGCCCGCTCCGTCAATGTCGGAGCGAGCATAAGCGGGGCTTGCGCTGTGCGCTATGCTTCCGGGACGATCTTGCCGGGGTTCAGAATGTTGAGCGGATCGAGCGCCTTCTTCAGCGCCCGCATTGCTTCGATCGCCTCGGGGCCGAGCTCGGCCTTGAGATATTTCTGCTTGCCCTGGCCGATGCCGTGCTCGCCGGTGCAGGTGCCGTCCATGGACTGTGCACGCTCGACCAGGCGATGCATGAACTCCTCGCCACGCGCCATCTCGTCGGGGTCGTTGACGTCGCAGACCAGCGAGCAGTGGAAATTGCCGTCGCCGACATGGCCGACGATCGGCGACAGCAGATTGAGGCGCTTGAGATCCTCCTCGGTCTCGCCGACGCAATCGGCGAGCCGCGAGATCGGCACGCAGACGTCGGTCGCGACCACGCCGATGCTGTCGCCGGGCCGCAACGCCTTCACGGACCAATAGGCGTCGTGCCGCGCCTGCCATAGCTTGGTACGGTCCTCCGGCTTGGTGGTCCAGGAGAAATCGCCGCCGCCACACTCCTTGGCGATCTCGCCGAAGGCCTTGGACTGCTCGGCGACCTCGATTTCGCTGCCGTGGAATTCCATCAGCAGGAGCGGCGTCTCCGGCAGCGTCAGCTTCGAATAGGCGTTGCAGGCCTTCACCTGCGCGGCGTTGAGCAGTTCGATGCGCGCCACGGGAATGCCGGTCTGGATCGCAAGGATCACGGCCTGGCAGGCACCATGCACGGTCCCGAACGACACAGCTCCGGCGGCGATGGTCTCGGGAATGCCGCGCAGGCGGATGGTCAGCTCGGAGATGATGCCGAGCGTGCCCTCGGCGCCGACGAACAGATGCGTCAGGTCGTAGCCCGCGGATGACTTCTTGGCGCGCGTGCCGGTGGTGATGATCTCGCCGTCGCCGCGCACCACCTTCAGCGCCAGCACGCTGTCGCGCATGGTGCCGTAGCGTACCGCGTTGGTGCCGGAGGCTCGGGTCGAGGCCATGCCGCCGAGCGAGGCATCCGCGCCGGGATCGATCGGGAAGAACAGGCCCTGGTCGCGCAGATGCTCGTTGAGCGCCTTGCGGGTAACGCCGGGCTGGATCACGCAGTCGAGGTCCTCGGCATGCACCGCGAGCACCTTGTTCATGTCACGCAAATCGATCGAGATGCCGCCGGCCGGCGCGTTGACCTGGCCTTCGAGCGAGGTGCCGGTGCCGAAGGCGATCACGGGCACGCGGTTTCTGGCGCAAATCCGCACCACGTCCTGGATGTCGGCGGTCTCCTGCGCCATCACCACGCCATCCGGCGGCTGGTTGGGTAGCCATGTTGTGGTATGGCCGTGCTGCTCGCGCACGGCCTGCGAGGTGATGAGGCGGTTGCCGAAGCGTGCGGCAAGCTGCTCCAGCGCGCTCGCAAGGGCTTTCGGCTCCGGCCGCAGCGGATTATTGGTGATGGTGGTGCCCACGGAATTCCTCCCGACAGAAGAACCGTGGCAAAGGACATAAAACCGGTCAAGTCAAGCGACCGGACGCATAGCTGGAAGGAAACATGCCGGACACCGCCGCCTCAGCGCCCAAAGCCGAACCGTTCCGCGCCTCGATCATGCAGATCGAGCCGCATTGGATCGACTATAACGGCCACCTCAACATGGCCTATTACAACGTGATGTTCGACCGCGCGATCGACCAGCTCTGGCTGGAGCTCGGGATCGGGCCCGGCTACATGAAGGAGCGCGGCGGCTCGACCTTCACCGCCGAATGCCACGTGCGGTACTTGCGCGAGATCCATCTCGGCGATCCCGTGCAGATCTTCGTCTGGCTGCTGGAAGCGGACGACAAGCGGCTGCACACGTTCGAGGAGATGCGGCACGCGAGCGAAGGCTGGCTGTCGGCGACATCCGAGAACATGTCGCTGCACATGGACATGAGCGCGCGGCGCGTCGCGCCGTTTCCGCCCGATATCCGCGAGCGTATCGCTGTGGTCACCAAGGCCCACAGCGCCGTGGCGCGACCGGAGGGCATCGGCCGGAACGTGGCGATGCCCTCGAAGCGGTGACAGCGTCGTGCTGCCTGCGGTTGACCTCTCCCTGCGGGAGAGGTGACCATCGCTGCTATATCCTGTTGCGGCCGCGCGCCAAGCCGACCACGGCCGAGACCAGGAACAGCACCACGGCGATGAAGAAGATGATCTTGGCGATCTCGATCGAAGCGCCGGCGATGCCGCCGAAGCCAAGGATGCCGGCGATCAGTGCAATAACCAGAAACGTCACAACCCAGCCTAGCATGGTCAATCCCTCGTCCTGATGTCGTCTGCGTCGACGCGGCTTGCCGCGCCACATGCCCAGACAATCTCAAGGCGGGAACGATTGTTCCGCCCCATCCAGGCGCGAAATTCGCGTCCTTCGCGGGAACAAATCGGCTTGTCCCGCACGTGGAAAACCCGGTTTCGGCACCCCATATAGCCACCGATCCCTGTTAAGAAGGCTCCCTTCCGTCACCCCGCGGTGCCATCGTGGGGCCAATGATTCGCATGACCGAGCCAAGCAAGATCACATCCGTTCCCGACCACCAGCCCGCAGCCGGCGGCATCGCCGCGCGTGCGCGCGCCTCGGTGGGCCCGAAATACCTCTCCGGGCTCAATCCGGAGCAGCGCGAGGCCGTGGAGACGCTGGACGGCCCGGTTCTGGTGCTGGCCGGCGCCGGCACCGGCAAGACGCGCGTGCTGACCACGCGCATCGCCCACATCCTCAGCCAGGGCCGCGCCCGCCCCGCCGAGATCCTGTCGGTGACCTTCACCAACAAGGCCGCCCGCGAGATGAAGCACCGGCTCGGCCAGATGCTCGGCCATGCCGTGGAAGGCATGCCGTGGCTCGGTACCTTCCACTCCATCGGCGGGCGCATCCTGCGCATCCATGCCGAGCTGGCGCAGCTCAAGTCGAACTTCACCGTGCTCGATGTCGACGACCAGGTACGGCTGCTGAAGCAGCTGCTGCAGGCCGAGAACATCGACGACAAGCGCTGGCCGGCACGCATGCTGGCAGGCCTCATCGACGGCTGGAAGAACCGCGGCCTGATGCCCTCGCAAGTGCCTTCGGGCGAAGCTGCGATGTTCGCCAACGGCAAAGGCGGCAAGCTCTATGCGAGCTACCAGGAGCGGCTGAAGATCTTGAACGCGGCCGACTTCGGCGATCTGCTGCTGGAGAACATCCGCATCTTCCGCGAGCATGCCGATATCCTCAGGCAGTACCAGCAGCGCTTCAAGTTCATCCTGGTGGACGAGTATCAGGATACGAACGTCGCGCAATATCTGTGGCTGCGGCTGCTGTCGCAGGCGCCGTCCTCCAGTTCGTCATTGCCGGGCTTGACCCGGCAATCCATCGCTTCGTCACAAGATGGATCACCGGGTCTCGACGCTGCGCGTCGGCCGGGTGATGACGAGAAACATGATGCGAGGCTTGTTTCCGCGAGCGAAAAGGGCACCACCAAAAACATCTGCTGCGTCGGCGACGACGACCAGTCGATCTATGGCTGGCGCGGCGCCGAGGTCGACAACATCCTGCGCTTCGAGCACGATTTCCCCGGCGCCAAGGTCATTCGTCTGGAACGCAACTACCGCTCGACCGGGCACATCCTCGCCGCTGCCTCGCATCTGATCGCACACAACGAAGGCCGGCTGGGCAAGACGTTGCGCACCGAGGACCAGGACGGCGAGAAGGTCACCGTCACGGGCTCCTGGGATTCGGAAGAGGAAGCCCGCGGCATCGGCGAGGAGATCGAGCAGCTGCAGCGCCAGGGCGAGAAGCTCAACGAGATTGCCATTCTCGTGCGCGCCTCCTACCAGATGCGCGAGTTCGAAGACCGCTTCGTCACGCTCGGCCTGTCCTATCGCGTCATCGGCGGCCCGCGCTTCTACGAGCGCGCCGAGATCCGCGACGCGCTGGCCTATTTGCGCGTCATCAATTCGCCGGCCGACGATCTCGCCTTCGAGCGCATCGTCAATACGCCCAAGCGCGGCCTCGGCGACGCCACCGTGCAGATGCTGCACGACCATGCCCGCAAGCGCCGCATTCCGCTGTTCGAGGCCGCGCGCGCCGTGGTCGAGACCGACGAGCTGAAGCCGAAGGCGCGCGGCTCCTTGCGCGATCTCATCGCACAGTTCGACCGCTGGCGCGCCCAGCGCGAGGTCACCGCGCACACCGATCTCGCCCAGATCGTGCTCGACGAGAGCGGCTATACCGAGATGTGGCAGAAGGACCGTTCGGCGGATGCTGCAGGCCGGCTGGAGAACCTCAAAGAGCTGGTGCGCTCGATGGAGGAGTTCGAGAACCTGCAAGGGTTTCTCGAGCACATCTCGCTGGTGATGGACCGCGAGGGCGGCGCCGAGGACGACGCGGTGTCGCTGATGACGCTGCATTCGGCCAAGGGCCTCGAATTCGATAACGTGTTCCTGCCGGGCTGGGAGGAAGGCCTGTTCCCGAGCCAGCGCACGCTGGACGAACAGGGCCGCGCGGGCCTGGAAGAAGAGCGCCGGCTCGGCCATGTCGGCCTGACCCGCGCGCGCCGCCGCGCGAAGATCTATTTTGCGACCAACCGGCGCATCCACGGCACCTGGTCGACCACGATCCCCTCGCGCTTCCTCGACGAATTGCCGGCGGCCAATGTCGAGATCACGGAATCCAAGGGCGGCTCCGGCTGGGGCGGCAGCGGCGGCTACGGCGCCTCGCGCTTCGACGACATGGAGGCGTTCGGCTCCAGCTACTCGACGCCGGGCTGGCAGCGCGCGCAGGCCAATCGCAATCGCGGTGGCGGCAGAAGCGGCTTCGAGGAAGAGACGGCGACGTTCTCCTCGGCCTCGTCATCCGGACCGGATTTCGGCAGCTTCTCCTCGGGCCGTCGCGGGCCGATGACCATCGAAGGCGAGTTGGTCGCCAAATCCACCGGCACGACCTCGGAATTTGCGCTGGACGACCGCGTCTTCCACCAGAAATTCGGCTATGGCCGCGTCACCAGGATCGACGGCAACAAGCTCACCATCGCCTTCGACAAAGCCGGCGAGAAGAAGGTCGTGGACAGCTTCGTGCAGAGGGCGTGACGGCCGGTATGGCTCAGTACGTTGCCATCATCGAGGACGCAGCCCCGGACGCGGTCAGCCTCTGGTTTCCCGACCTGCCCGGCTGCATCTCCGGCGGCGACGACGTCGACGAGGCGCTGGAGAATGCGCCCGAGGCGATCGCGTTCTACGCGCAGGAGCTGATCGCGGAGGGGCGCGAGCTTCCTCCGCCGCGGACGCTGGACGAGCTCAGGGCCGCCCCTGAATTTGCCGACGACCTCAGGAACCACACGGCCGTCCTGGTCGAATGGCCGCCCCTCCCGGCTGCGGATTGAGGACTGTTCGCCTCACCGGGCCGACTCCCGACAGTTCTCGCCCGAACAGGTCTTGACCATCGCGAACTTCCCCGTATCAGATGCGCCCCATGGTCCGGGGATCCGTCACACTGATCGTGCTTGCATTGGGGATGCCGTCGCTTGCGGCGGCGGAGACCATGAGCTTTGGTGATTCGATCGGCAAGCTGGCGGCGAGCTGCGGTGCAGAGATCATCGCCAATTGCCGCGGCGTCAACCCGGATTCGAACCGGCTGAAGGAGTGCCTGTCGCGCAACCGTGACGTCCTCTCGCCGCAATGCGCGAGCGATTACCTCGGCGCTTTCGAGGCCATTCAGAAGCGCGTCGCCGCGCGCGTGACCGTGGCGAATGCCTGTCAGCGCGAGATCGTCAAAGTCTGCGGGGGCTCGACCAAGGAGACAAGCAAGTCGATTCCCTGCCTGGTCTCGACGCCCAAGGGCATCAGCAACAACTGCCTGAAGGCCGTTGACGACGCGGGGTATCGCTGATGCGCGCGCCCAGGCACATCATGACTGGAGCGGCCGTTGCGCTGGGGCTCGCCTTGCTGGCGGGCACCGCGGGCGCGCAGACGTCAGCGCCGACCCGCGATGAGATCGTCAGCAAGCTGAACCGCTTCGAAGAAGCGGCCGAGTTCGATCTGCCCGCGTTGAAGCAGCAGGTGATGGAGCGCGCCAAGACCAGGATCAAGAACGATCCAGGACCCGTGAACCGGCCGCTGATAGCGCCCGATCTGGCCAAGCTGCCTGCCTTCAATGCGCAGATCCAGTTCGACACGGACACGCCGATCATTCAGCCGGCTTCCTACCAGACCGTCGGCCGCATCGCGGATGCGCTCGTGCATTCCTCGCTGCTGCCCTACACGTTCCTGATCGTCGGCCATGTCGAATCCAATTCGAAGACGCGCGAGGCCAATGCGATCCTGAGCCAGCGCCGCGCAGATGCGATCCGCGATGTGCTGGTGAACACGTTCAAGATCTCGACCAAGCGACTGCATCCGATCGGCCTCGGCGAGGAGCAGCTTCTCGACCGGGCCAAGCCGACCTCGCCCGTCAACGGCCAATTGCAGATCCTGACCTATGCCAAGCTGCCGGAGGAGGCGCCGCGTCCGGCTGCTCCTGCGCCTGCGGCGAAAAAACCCGCCAGGAAGCACTGAACGAACGCGGGCTTCGCTGCCGACGGAACCCGTTGAAGTGCTGTTGATTTGTAGCGTGTTCCAGGCGCGCCAATGCGGTTTCAAGCGACAAAGCACCGGTTTGTGCACCGCCCGGTCCAGTGCTATAGCCACTGTTCGCCCTTCCCGACCAACATGCTGCATGAGACCGAAATGGGTGGCTTTTTCCAGCGCCAACTTGCCGTCTACGTCGAGTATCATCGCGATCCCCGGAACACGGCGATGCATGTGATCGGTATTCTCTTGCTCTTCACCGGCGCAGTGCTGCCGTTGACGCTGGTCAAGCTTCCGCTGTTCGGTTTCGACGTCAGCTTGGCAGTGATCCTGGCCCTGCCGGTATTGATTTATTGGCTGCTGCTCGACGTGGCGCTCGGACTCGGCATTCTGGCCGTCTCCATCGTGCTGTTTTCGGTGGCGACGACGATCACGGCCCAAGTCAGCATCGCGACGATGTGGGCGATTTTCGCCGCACTGGTGGTGCTCGGCCTCGCCGCGCAAACCATCGGCCACAAGGTTTTTGAGGGCCGCGAGGCCTCGTTGTTCACTTTTCCCTCGCATCTTTTGCTTGGACCGATGTTCGTGATGGCAAAATTATTCATTGCCTTGGGCTTCCGTCGCGACCTTGCCGCGATTCTGGCGCCTCTTCCGACCAATTCCCTTTCCGCCCGATAACCCCAAAAGCGAAACAGCAACCTTCTGCATGGCTCTCGTCCTGGTTACCGGTGGCAGTGGCTTCATCGGACATCATCTCGTAGAAGCGCTCCGCGCCCGTGGGCAGCGGGTGCGGGTTCTCGATGTCCGTCCACCGGCCGCCGCGAACGCGGACGTTGAATATGCCCATGCCTCGGTGCTGGACCGCGATGCGGTGGATGCGGCGCTCGCCGGTGTCGATCGGGTCTATCACCTCGCCGCCCTGCCCGGCATGTGGGTCGCCAACAAGCAGGACTTCCACGAGGTCAATTGCCGCGGCACCGAGATCGTGCTCGCGGCGGCGATGAAGCGCGGCGTCTCGCGGTTCCTGCATTGCTCGACCGAATCGATCCTGTTCCCTTATTCCGACCTCAAGGGTGTTCCCGCCGAAGAAGCGCTGCAGGCGGCCGAGGCAATGCCCGGCGCCTATACGCGGTCGAAGGCGCTCGCCGAGCATCATGTCGCAAAGGCTGCAGCCGCGGGCTTCCCTCTTGTGATCGGCACGCCGACCATGCCGATCGGCGCTGCCGACCACAATCTGACGCCGCCGACTGCGATGCTCTGGTACTTCCTCCAGAAGAAGGTGCAGCCGCATCTCGACTTCCTGGTCAATCTCGTCGACGTCCGCGACGTCGCCATGGGCCTCCTGCTGACCATGGAGCGCGGCCGCGCCGGCCAGCGTTACATCCTCGGCGGCGACTGCGTCCCGCTCGGGAGTGTCCTGCGGATGATGTCGGCGATGAGCGGCCGCCGGCAGCTTCCGGTCGTCGTGCCTGGAAAGCTCGCCGAGCTCTCCGCCATCATGCTGGAATTCATCGCCGATCACGTGACCCGCCGGCCGCCCAACGGCACCGCCGAGGGCGTGCGCATCGCGCTGGCCGCGAGCGATCTGTCGATCGGCAAGGCGCGCACCGAGCTCGGCTATTCGCCGCGCCCGATCGAGCCGGTGTTGCGCGAAACCCTTACCCATCTGCTCGCCCGCAACGGCGAGCAGCCCTCCGGCGCCCTCAAGCATCACGCGCTCTCCTCGCGCGCGAGCTAGAGTCGCCGCCCAACGCAAAGAACCTTCATGTCCTTCGATTTCAGCAAGCTTCTGTCTGTCGCCTGGGGTGGCTGGACCACGACCTGGCCGACGCAACTCCTCGCCTTGATCTGGCTTGCCTGGCTCGCCAGCTGGATCGGCGCCTCGTTCTGGCAGGGCCGCACGCAGAAGCAGGTGATGACGCTGGAGTCCGGCCGCTATCGCATCCCGATTCTCGTCGGTGGCATCCTGTTCACGCCGTGGACCGCGGAAGTGCTGAACGAGAAGCCGCTCTGGGTGTTCAGCAACACGGCTGTCTATGTCACCGCGCTGATCGTGCTCGCCGGCATCTCGTTCACCTGGTGGGGCCGGCTGCATCTCGGCAAGTTCTGGTCCAACACCATCACCCACAAGGAAGACCATCGCGTCATCGACACCGGCCCCTACGGCATCGTGCGTCATCCGATCTACACCGGCCTGATCGCGGGCATGCTGGCGACCGGCATCGCCGTCGGCACGGTGACTGCTATCCTCGGCGCTATCCTGATCTCGCTCGGCATGTGGCAAAAGGGCCGGATGGAAGAGGTGTTCCTGTCGAAGGAACTCGGTGAAGATGCCTATGGCGCTTATTGCCGCCGCGTGCCGATGATCATTCCGTTCCTGTCGCCACGGTAGGCCGAAGCGCGAGCCTGTAGCCCGCACGAGCCAGACGACATGCGGGACCTGTCGTCCCGGAGATCGCGCTTCGCTCATCCGGCGACGACGCTGTTGGCCAGGGAACCGCCCCTCCCCACGCCCGTTACTCCCTCGACACCTGTACCATTCGCAGAGCACCGAGCCATGTCGGACGCCTACGATTATTTTCGCGAGCACGCCATTGCCGCCGTCCGCAAGGCGCGGGCGCTTCCGCGTGGCCGGGCGAAGCAGAAGCAACGCACGGTGGCCCGGGTCTACCATCTGTTGTCCAGAGAAGCCGCGCTGGCCCCCAACATCCACCACCTGGAAGATTTTCGCGCGGCGCGGCGGCTGGAGCGGCAGATCGGCCGCTGATCGCGGCGACGCGGCGTCGATCCCATGCAAATTCGATCGGCTGCCATTCCCCGGGAATAGGCCCCGGTGGCCGGCCGCACAGGTTGACGTCAGCCCCGTCAGCCAGTTGGATGCGCGCGCACACGGGGGCCTGTCATGACGTTTTCCAGCATCTTCGCGCAGTTCGTCGCTCTCATCGGCGGCATCGCGCTGCAATGGCGAAAGATGTCGGGCACTGAGCCCGCGCCGGCCTGGGGCGAGACGCCGGCGATTCCCGAGGCGAAGCCGCAAGGCGCGATTCCGACGTTGAAGATGCCGACCGCGCGCGGCTGGCGCGAGGGTCAGAAGCCGACTGTTGCACCCGGCCTCAAGGTCAATGCGTTCGCGACCGGTCTCGACCATCCGCGCTGGATCGAAGTGCTGCCCAATGGCGATGTGCTGATCGCGGAAGCAACGCAGATCGCAGGTCCCCCGCGCACGGTGTTTCACTTTGCGATGCAGGCGACCATGCGGCGTGCCGCGGCGCTTGGCGTTTCCGCTAACCGCATCACGCTGCTGCGCGACAAGGACGGCGACGGCGTCGCCGAAGTTCGCGGCGCCTTCATGGAGAACCTGAGCCAGCCCTTCGGCATGGCCCTGGTCGGTGACACCTTCTATGTCGGCAACACCGACGGCGTGATGGCCTTCCCTTACGTTGCCGATGCCGATCGCATCACCGCGCCGGGCAAGCGGCTCACGACGTTCAAGCCGGGCGGGCACTGGACGCGCAGTCTTCTGGCAAGCCCCGACGGCAAGAAGCTTTATGCCGGCGTCGGCTCGCTCAGCAACATCGCCGAGATGGGCATGGAGGTCGAGGAAGGCCGCGCCGCGGTCTACGAGCTCGACCTCGCGGCCGGTACGCATCGCATCTTCGCAAGCGGCCTGCGCAATCCCGTGGGCCTCGCCTGGGAGCCGAACACGGGCGTGCTGTGGACGGTCGTCAACGAGCGCGACGGCCTCGGCGACGAAACCCCGCCGGATTATCTCACCTCGGTGCGCGACGGCGGCTTCTACGGCTGGCCCTATTGCTATTGGGGCAGGACCGTCGACGACCGCGTGCCGCAGGATCCGGCGATGGTCGCCAAGGCGCTTCAGCCGGACTATGCGCTCGGCGGCCACACCGCTTCGCTCGGCCTGTGCTGGATGCCCGCCGGCACCCTGCCCGGCTTCGGAGACGGCATGGTGATCGGCCAGCACGGCTCGTGGAATCGCAGCAAGCTGTCCGGCTACAGGCTGGTGTTCATCCCATTCGAAAACGGCAAGCCGTCCGGCCCCGGTCGCGACATCCTGTCGGGCTTCCTGTCGCCGGACGAGAAGGAATCCTATGGACGTCCGGTGGGCGTCGCGATCGGCCCCGACAAGACGTCGCTGCTGATGGCCGACGACGTCGGCAACGTGATCTGGCGCGTGACGGGCGCGTAAGCCGTAAGACTTACGTCCCGACGCAGAGCGTGGCGCGCTGCTTGCGCAGCAGCGCGATCACGGACAGCGCGGTGATGATTCCGGTCTTGGGATTCTCGGACGGGATGTTCTCGATCGACATCGAGAAGCGGGCGGAATCCGCCTCGACCTCGATGCGGTGAACGTTGCGCGTCACAGTCGGGTCGGCCCAGATCTGCACCTCCGTGCGATCGGGCCCGACGCCGGCGAGCGACAGCGTGACCGCGACGTTGAGATTGGCCGGAAAGCCCTTCGCGGCCTCGCGCGCCGTACCCTCGAACAGCTTCAGCGGCTCGCGCAGCTTGTCGATGTCGATGTTGTTCTCGACGATGAACGGCGCGCCCTTCAGGCCGTCGATCGGCTTGCGCGTCACCATCTTCACGGAATGAATGGTGCCGATTGCAGCGGCGTTCACCGCATCGAGCCCGATCAGCGCGCCGGTCGGCACGAGGATGCGCCCGCCATTGGCGCGGGCGAGATCGACCAGATCGAAATTGTCGAGCAGCCCGCCGACGCTGACGACAAGTGCGGTCTTGCCCCGCTTCACGGCGGGCTCGACGATCTCGCGCAGATGCCGGCTCGGCGCGCATTCGATCACGATGTCGGCGGCATCGCCGAGCTGGTCGATCGGCATGATCTGCGGCGGGCGGCGCAGGCCGCCGATGAAAGCGTGATGCTTGGCGGGATCGCGCACGGCGACGGCGGACAGCGTCAGTCCCTCGATACCCCGATCGAGCGCAGCTGCGATCTTGGTGCCGATCGAGCCCAGCCCTGCAATGGCAACCCTCAATTCGCGCAGCGCTCCCTGTTCAGTCATCCGTCCTGCTTCCTCGCTGGCCGACATCATAGCGCATCGCGTTCGGCATAAGCCAGCGCGGCCGCGCGCGGGGAGCGCGAAGAGCTGTTACTTCCGCGACGTCGCCGGAGCCACGGGAGGAGCCGCCATCGCGGCGGCCGGCTCGGGCGGCGTCAGATGGCGCGGGACGATGATGGTCTGGCCCGGGGTCAGCGGCGCGTTCTCGGGCAGTGAATTGCTCTGCGCGAGCGTCCACAGCGGCACACGATTGGCAGCGGCGATGCTTTCCATGGTGTCGCCGCGCCGCACCGGCACCCGGACGCCGGAGGCCCACAATTCGACCAGCGTGTCCGCCGGGACCAGGTAGCGCAGCGGCACGGCATCGGCCTGGGTCTGCGGCGGTATGCGCGGCAGCTGCGTCACCATCTCGACGATCTGGCGATGGATGTCGTCCGACTTCTCGATATTGATGTGGCTGACGCGCGCATTTTCCTTGAGGTCGTAGCTCGCGTAATGGCCGCGAAAGCCGGGCACGGCGACGACGTCGCCGCCACCGAGCACGCTGTCGGACAGGAAGATATTGATGAAGCGCTCGACATTGAGCGGCACGTCGCCGGTCGCATGCGCGGGGTCGATGGCAATGACGAGGCTGATCGGGACGTTCTCCTTGGCCGCCATCTCGGAGATGACGATCGAGCACAGCCCGCCCATGGAGTGGCCGATCAAGACGATCGGCGCCGCCTTTTCCTTGTAGCTGGCGATGACGCGGTTGCCGATGAACCGGCACAAGGTGAATTCATAGACGTCGGCGGAGAAGCCGGCCTGCGTCAGCTTCTCGCCGAGCCGGTCCATCCCGGTCGAGAAGATAGGACCCATGGCACCGCGGAAGAGGTAGACCTTCGGCGGCGGCAACGGCTCGAACGGAGGAGGCGGCGGCGCAACAGGTGTGGCCGCGGCCGGCTTCGTTCTGGCCTGTGAGGCAGCGGTCGCGCCGGTGCCGAGGGCGAGCAGCCCAACCGCTGCCAGCACGAGGAGCCGCCTCAAATCAATCATCAGTCCAGCAGTCCCACCACGGGAGGCAAAGGCCTCCCCCGTGTCTTCATGACCGCGGAATTGGCAGATTTTGCGGCGCGAAACTGCCCGCCAGCTCAGTTCCTCGCCGGAGCCGCCGCTGCTGCCGAGCGCGCCTGCCGCGGCGTGCCCTGGTCGGCGACCGGGGCGACCGGCGCCGCGGGGGCGCGCGAGCGCATGATCGCGGCATCGATCTCGGCGATGACGCGACGCTGGATCGCTTCGTTCTTGTCGATCGAGATATGGCCGACGCCGGTGCCGCGCACATCGACGTTGTCGAGCTTGCCGCGAAAACCCGCTGCGGCCCGCACCGGCTCGCCGGGACCATCGCCGATATAGATGTTGATGTAGCGGTCGGCGCCGGTCGAGAGCTTGGTCTTGAACACGGAATCGAGGCCGATCGCGAGCTTCACGGGGACGCCGAGCTGATTGAGCTTGGCGATCATGTCCGGCAGCGCGGTGGCACCCGAGGAATGCCCGACGAGGATGATGGTCTTGAGCCGGCCGGCCCGGTAGGCGGCGGCGGCTTCATCGGCGAGCGAGGACCAGGAGACGAAGTTGGCGACGGTCACCGGAACGCCCCGCGCCTGGAGCCGGGCACCGATGGTGTCGAGCCCGAGCGAGAAGATGTTGAGCACGCCGCGGAGCAAATAGACGTGCGTGGTCGCGACCGCGGCCTGGCTCGGCGCCGCCTTGGCGGCGGTCGGGCTGATGGCAACAGCTGACAGCAGGAGCAGGCCCATCGCCCACATGCGAAGGGTGGACGATTGGCTGGCGCCAGCTGTGTGACGGCCGTTCGGACTCATCGATGTTTTCCCTGGAGACGATACGCTTCGCGATTGGCCGGAATCGTAGCCACGGCCCGCTCGCAGACGCAACAAAGAGCCGCGTGAACGACCATCTTAGCAGCACGCCGTGACCATCGCGCAACACTTGCCCGGATCATGCCACTGAACGGCCTGTTTTCGGACCATTTTTCTCCGGGGAATTGCGGGGCGGCAAGCGCGTCCCTATTTCAGGGCTCCGCTGATCTGCCCATCCGGACAGGTCCGGCCCTCCCCCTTCCCCAGCCATTCAGCCTTGCGGCCATCATGCCTTCCATCATTTCCGTCGCCAATCTGTCGAAGACCTATGGGTCCGGCTTCAAGGCGCTCAAGAACGTCAACCTCGACATCAAGCGCGGCGAGATTTTTGCGCTGCTCGGCCCCAATGGCGCCGGCAAGACCACGCTGATCTCGATCATCTGCGGCATCGCCAATCCAAGTGAAGGCCGGGTTCTGGTCGGCGGCGAGGACATCCAGACCTCCTACCGCAAGGCACGTTCGCTGATCGGCCTCGTGCCGCAGGAATTGCACACTGACGCCTTCGAAAGCGTGTGGGCGACGGTGAGCTTCTCCCGGGGCCTGTTCGGCAAGCCGAAGAACCCCGCCCATATCGAGAAGGTGCTGAAGGATCTCTCGCTGTGGGACAAGAAGGACAACAAGATCATCACGCTCTCCGGCGGCATGAAGCGCCGCGTGATGATCGCCAAGGCACTGTCGCACGAGCCGCAGATCCTGTTCCTGGACGAGCCCACGGCCGGCGTCGACGTCGAGCTGCGCAAAGGCATGTGGGAGGTGGTCCGCGGCCTTCAGCAGTCCGGCGTCACCATCATCCTCACCACGCACTACATCGAGGAAGCCGAGGAGATGGCCGACCGCATCGGCGTCATCAACAAGGGCGAGATCGTGCTGGTCGAGGACAAGACGACCTTGATGCAGAAGCTCGGCAGGAAGCGGCTGACGCTGCATCTGCAGAACAAGGTCACCTCGTTGCCCGAAAGCCTCGCGCAATACGAGCTCGAGCTCTGCGATGAGGGCGCCACGCTGGTCTACGATTACGACACCCAGGGCGAGCGCACCGGCATCACCAGCCTGCTCGGCGATCTGCGCACCGCCGGCATCCGCTTCAACGACCTCGACACGACGCAATCGTCGCTCGAGGACATCTTCGTCGACCTCGTGAGGACGTCATGAATCATCGCGCCATCCGCGCCATCTACCTGTTCGAAATGGCGCGCACCTGGCGCACGCTGCTGCAAAGCATCGTCTCGCCCGTGGTCTCGACCTCGCTCTATTTCGTGGTGTTCGGCGCCGCCATTGGCTCGCGCATCAGCCAGGTCGAGGGCGTCAGCTACGGCACCTTCATCGTGCCGGGCCTGATCATGCTCTCGGTGCTGACGCAGAGCATCGCCAATGCCTCGTTCGGCATCTACTTCCCCAAATTCACCGGCACGATCTACGAGATCCTGTCGGCGCCGATCTCCTATTTCGAGATCGTGATCGGCTATGTCGGCGCAGCCGCGACCAAGTCGATCATTCTGGGCCTGATCATCCTGGCAACGGCGGGGCTGTTCGTGCCGCTGCACATCCACCATCCGGTCTGGATGCTCGCGTTCCTGGTGCTCACCGCTGTGACGTTCAGCCTGTTCGGCTTCATCATCGGCATCTGGGCCGACGGCTTCGAGAAACTTCAGATGATCCCGATGCTGGTGGTGACGCCGCTGACCTTCCTCGGCGGCAGCTTCTATTCCATCGACATGCTGCCGCCAGCCTGGCGCAGTATCGCGCTGCTCAACCCGGTCGTCTACCTGATCTCCGGCTTCCGCTGGAGCTTCTACGAGATCGCCGACGTCAGCATCGCCGTCAGCGTCGGCATGACGCTGGCGTTCCTGGTGATCTGCCTCGTCGTGATCTGGTGGATTTTCCGCACCGGGTACCGGCTGAAAAACTGACCTGCGCCCACATTCCGGATGCGACAAAGTCGTGAGTCCGGAATGAGCGCGGTGGACTCACCGATAACAATGGAAGCGGTGATGTCGGTCGTAATATCCACGACAGCCGCGGCGGTAATGACGGTGGGGAATACCGAGCACCCCCTCGACTGCGCCGACTGCGCCGCCGACGCCTGCCCCGACGACGCCACCGACTGCGCCGCCCACGGGACCCCCAATGCGATTACCCTCATAGGCGCCCTCCCGGGCGCCGCGCACGATGCCCTGGGCATGGCCCGCCTGCGGCAGCGACAACAGCGCGAGCACGAGAGCGACGGCTGCGAACAGCAGGCGGACGGGCGAACCGGCCGGCAGCGCGGCGACATGGGCTTTGTTCATGTTCGATTCCGGGGTCTGTGAGGTGCTTGGCGGCATGCGCCGGTGCAGGGTGAACACGATCAACGTTCGACGCGGTCGAATGGTTGCGGCTTTTGTGACGAATTGTCGGCGTCGTGAGCGCAGGCCCGGATCGCGAAAATGTCAGCGCCGCCGCACTCTCACGGCACAAGGCGGGCTTGCTTACATCAGGCGTCGCGTTAACGATGGGCGGCCAGGTCGCTGGAACGAAAGCCGGATTGCAGGCATATTGCACGCCGGGGACGGAGAGCCGCGGCGCCTAGCGTGAACAGGCCGGAGGCCAGGACTCGATGCGTTTCCAGATGCGTACCTTTTTCATCGCTTTCTCCACAGTGCTGGTTTTGGGCACGGGCACCGCGCAGGCCAAGGTCGAGATCACCGTCGACAAGGACAATCAGCAGATGACCGTCGCGGTCGACGGCGTCGCGCGGTATCGCTGGCCGGTCTCAACCGGCGTCCCCTCGCGCGAGACGCCAAACGGATCGTTCCGCGCCTTTCGTATGGAAGAGGATCACTACTCCAAGGAATTCGACGACGCCCCGATGCCGCACGCGATCTTCTTCACCAAGGTCGGGCACGCCATCCATGGCACCGACTCGGTCGGGCGGCTGGGCTCGCCGGCCTCCCATGGCTGCGTTAGGCTGTCGCGCCAGAATGCCTCGGCGCTCTATGCGCTGGTTCAGCAGCAGGGTGTGCTCAACACCACGGTGACGTTGACGGGCTCGGCGCAGGTGGCGATGGCGCGCAATCCGCGTGGCCGCAATGCCACGACAATGGCCCGCGCACCGCAACCCGCTGAAGAGCAGTACGCAACCACCGGCGATCCCGTGAATCTGACGCCGCAGCCCGCGCGCCGCTACATGCCGCAGGACGATAATTACATCTATCCGGCCGACGGCAGCGACACCGGCGCGCGATATCCGGCGCCGCGCTCGGCCGGCCGGCCGCTCTATGACGCGCAAGTCTATCAGCAGCAGCCGCGACCCTATTACGATCAGGGCTACGGCCAGCAAGGTTACTATTATCAACCTCAGCCCCGGCAGTACTATCAGCCGCGCGGCTATTACTATCAGAATTGACGCGACCGCCATCAACCGCCGTCGCGGGCCGAGGCACCATGCCGTCGCGGGCCGAGGCACCATGCCGTCGCGTGCCACGACCATTCTGATTGCGCTCTGGGTGTTGATGGCGGGACCGGCCATGGGATCTGATGCGACCTTCGACATCGAGGCGCATCGCGGCGGTCGGGCGCTGTTGCCGGAAAATTCCCTGCCCGCCTTCGCCAACGCATTGTCGATGGGCGTGGACACGCTGGAGCTCGACGTCGGCGTGACTGCCGATGGCGAGGTCATCGTCTCGCATGAGCGCGGGCTCAATCCCGATCTCTCACGGAGGCCCGACGGGACCTACATCACTCCGCCCGGGACGCCCTTCGTGAAATTGCGGCTCGACGAGGTCAGGACCTATGACGTCGGCCAGATTCGGCCGGACAGTGCCTACGCGAAACAATTCCCGAGCCAGCGTGCCGTGCCGGGGACGCGCATTCCCACCTTGCGCGAGCTGTTCGCGCTGGTGCGCAAGTCCGGCAACACAAAGGTGCGCTTCAACATCGAGACCAAGATCGATCCGAACCGTCCGGATGAAACGCTTGGTCCGCAAGATTTCGTCGCGAAGCTGCTCGGCGTGATCGAGAGCGAGGGATTCTCCGAGCGCGTCATGATCCAGTCGTTCGACTGGCGAACCCTGCTTGTCGTCCAGCAGCAGGCGCCGAACATCCCGACCGCATACCTGACGATCCAGCGCGGCTCGAGCCAGACCGTGGCACGCGACACGGCGACGAACTGGACGGCGGGCTTCAATCGGTCCGATCACGGCGGCTCGCTCCCACGGACGATCAAGGCTGCGGGCGGCGCGATCTGGTCGCCTCATTTCGGCGATGTCACCGCCGCACTGATCTCAGAGGCGCACGAACTCGGATTGCGCGTCGTGGTCTGGACGGTGAACAAGCGCGAGGACATGACGCGCATGATCGAGCTCGGCGTCGACGGGATCATCTCGGACGGCCCGGACCTGTTGCGCCAAGTCGCCGGCGCGAGGGGCATTGCGCTGCCGGCGGGGACGCCTGTGGAGCCGTAGAAACGCGCTCCTGCGTCGGGAACGCCCCTACTCCCCGTTCTTCCAACGCCGATACAATGCGCCCAGGATGTTGGAATAGTCATCCGTCCAGACCCGAGCCCTGTCGTCGGCTTCGGTCTGTTCCCATTGCTTGGAGGACGCGAGCTTGCCGATGTCGGCCTCCTCGCGGGCGGAGATGACGACGTCGGTCGAGAAGATGTAGTCGGAATCGCGACCCGAATCCTCGTTGAAGACCCAGCTCTTGAGGTCATTGGCGTCGGCAATGCCGACCACGACGGTCTCGAGATCGAGATGCCGGTTGGAGACGTGCATCACCACCGCCCCATGCGGTGCGAGCTTGTCCTTGTAGATCTTCATCGCCTCCTCGGTCGCGAGGTGAATGGGGATCGCGTCGGACGAATAGGCATCGACGATGACGAGGTCGTAGGCGCCGTCCGGCTCCTTGGCGAAGGTGAGCCGCGCATCGCCGATCACGGGCTTCATGTCCGGCATGCAGCTGGATATGTAGCGGAAATTCCTGGGGTCGCGCGCCGCATCGACCATGGACTGGTCGATCTCGAAGAAGGTCCAGCTCTCTCCCGGCTCGGCCGCGCAGGCGAGCGTGCCCGAGCCGACGCCGATCGCGGCGACCTTGAGCGGCGCGCCCTTGCGCTCGCGGATCGCGCTGACGGCCTGACCGATGCCGCCGTCTTGGTGATAATAGGTGATCGGCTCGGGCCGGCCGACGACCGGCGTGCCGTCATTGTTGCGGGAGCGCTCGGCACCGTGGATGGTGGTGCCGTGCATCAGCACATGGAAATAGCCGCCGGGCGTCACCACGATCTTGTGCACGCCGAAGAAGCTGCGAACCGTCGTGACGCGGCCTTCGTCTGCGGGATAAACGCGGATCAACACCAGCGCGAGCGCGACGGTGGCGAAGATCTTCCAGCGGTCGGCGTTGAGGACCAGCGCGAGCAGCGCGGCCAGAACGCCGATGGCTCCGGCGACCCAGACGCGATGATCTTCGAACCAGGTCGTGAGGTCGCCTGTCGTATAGGAGGGAGCCACGAGCGCCACCGCGAGCACGGCGAGCGCCAGCCAGTACCATCTGGCGATGCCCGCAAGGCGTTCGTTCGCGGACGGACGGCACAGCGCGGCGAGCGCGATCAGGATCGGGTATTCGGCGATCCACGAGAAGGTGTAGGGCGCAACGAGCCCGGCAAACAAGCCGCCGACCATGCCGCCAAACGACAGCGCGACATAGAAGCCGGTGAGATATCTGGCCGCCGGCCGGGTCCGTGCCAGTTCGCCATGGCAGGCCATCGCGATCACGAAGAAGCAGAGTTGGTGCCCGCCGAGCGTCAGCAGCAGATTCTGCTCGCCGCCATAGGCCAGCAGAAGCACCACGCCGGCGATCGCGACCGGCTGGAGCATCAGCATCCATTTGTGCGGCAACAACGGCCGCGACTGGAACACGACGACCCATGTCAGCAGATACAGTGACAGCGGCAGCACCCAGAGCAGCGGCGCCGCGGCGACGTCGGTGGAGATGTGCGCGGTCACCGCGATGAGCAGGCCGGAGGGTACCGCCGCGAGGAAGATCCAGCGCAGTCGCGTCGAAAGGCTGGGCGACGGCGCGTCCACGTCCTCGGCCCGCGCATCCACCGCCAATGCCAGCTTCGGGGAACGCAAGAGCAGCACGCCGCAGGCACCGATCAGCAGGATCAGGAGGCCGTAACCCGCGGTCCAGAACCGGTTCTGCATCTGCAACGTGAACATCGGCTCCAGCAGGAAGGGATAGGACAGCAGCGCGAGGAAGCTGCCGATGTTGGAGGAGGCATAGAGGAAATAGGGGTCGTGCGCGGCGGGGTGGCCGGTGCGGACGAACCAGGCCTGCAGCAGCGGATTGTTGGCGGCGAGCGCGAAGAACGGCAACCCGATCGAGACCACGAACAGGCCGAGCAGCCAGAACGCATAGCCCGTAGCGGGCGGCTCGCCATAGGCGGATGCGACGCCGAGCGGCAGCATGACGAAAGCCGCGATCAGCAGCACCAGATGCACCGCCACAGGAACGACGCGGTTTCTGACCTGCATCAGCAGATGCGCATAGGCATAGCCCGCGAGCAGCAGCGACTGGAAGAACACCATCGCCACCGACCACACCGCCGGCGAGCCGCCGAGCCGCGGCAGCACCATCTTCGTGAACAGCGGCTGCACCGAAAACAGCAGCAGCGCGCTGACGAAGATCGCGGCCGTGTAGACCGCCAGCAACAGCCGGTTGCGCGACGAGGACGGCAGCTCCGTGGCGGCGGGTTGCACGATGGAATCCATGGAAGCTCCGGCTCGAACCCCGGCGGGCGCCGGACCGCGCGCAATGGAGCACACCGTACCGCAACGGGCAATAAAGTGTGGCGCGATGTTGCAGCCGGAGATGCTTGATATTAGAGGGTCGTTCCGGGCGATGCGTAGCATCGAACCCGGAACCCCGAGATTCCGGGTTCTCGCTTCGCGAACTCCGGAACGACAGTCCACTGGCTCTTGCATCCTTCATGACAGAAACCGACGTCGTCATCATCGGCGCGGGCCATAACGGCCTCACCTGCGCGGCCTATCTCGCCAAGGCGGGCCTGCGGGTGCGCGTTGTCGAGCGCCGCAAAGTGGTGGGCGGCGCCGCCGTCACGGAGGAGTTTCATCCGGGATACCGCAATTCGGTTGCGGCCTACACCGTGAGCCTGCTCAATCCGCAGGTGATCCGCGACCTCAGGCTTGCCGAGCACGGCCTGCGCATCGTCGAGCGGCGCGCCCAGAATTTCCTTCCGGCGCCCGACGGCAGCTATCTCCTCACCGGCGAGGGGCGGACGAAGGCTTCGGTCGCGCGGCTCAGCGCACATGATGCAGAGGCCCTCGACGGCTTCTCGCGCGAGCTGGAAGGCATCGCCGACGTGCTCAGGCAGTTCGTGCTGCGCGCGCCGCCGAACCTGACCGAGGGTTTCGGCACGAGTGCGATCCGCGAGTCCTTGAACGCGTTGAAGACGGCCAATATCCTGCGTGGCCTGACGCTGGAACAGAGCCGGAGCCTGCTGGATCTCTTCACCCGTTCGGCCGGCGAAATGCTGGACGAGCGTTTCGAACATGATCTCGTGAAGGCGCTGTTCGGCTTCGATGCCATCGTCGGCAACTATGCCAGCCCCTATGCCGCCGGTTCGGCCTACGTCATGCTGCATCACGCCTTCGGCGAGGTGAACGGCAAGAAGGGCGTCTGGGGCCACGCCATCGGCGGCATGGGCGCGATCGCCCAGGCGATGGCGCGCGCGGCACGCGAGTGCGGCGCTGTGATCGACACCGATGCCGGCGTCCGCGAGGTCATCGTCGAGCGCGACCGTGCCGTCGGCGTCGTGCTGGAGAACGGCTCGGCCATCCGCGCCAAATATGTCGCCGCCAACGTCAATCCCAAGCTGCTCTACACGCACCTGGTCGCGGCCAACGCGCTGCCTGCGGACTTCCTTGCTCGCATCCGGCACTGGAAGAACGGCTCCGGCACCTTCCGCATGAACGTGGCGCTGGACCGCCTGCCCTCCTTCACGGCGTTGCCGGGCGAAGGCGATCATCTCTCTTCCGGCATCATCCTGGCGCCGAGCCTAGGCTACATGGACCGCGCCTGGCTCGATGCCCGGGCGCAAGGCTGGAGCCGTGAGCCCGTGGTCGAGATGCTGATCCCCTCCGCGCTGGACGATACGCTGGCGCCCGAAGGCAAGCATGTCGCGAGCCTGTTCTGTCAGCACGTCGCGCCGCAGCTGCCGGATGGGACGTCGTGGGACGACCATCGCGAAGAGGTCGCCGATCTCATGATTGCGACGGTGGACAAATACGCGCCGGGTTTTGCGGCGAGCGTGCTGGGCCGCCAGATCCTGTCCCCGCTCGATCTCGAACGGCAGTTCGGCCTGCTCGGAGGCGACATCTTCCACGGCGCGCTGACGTTAAACCAGCTGTTCTCGGCGCGACCGATGCTGGGCCACGCCGACTATCGCGGGCCGTTGAAGGGCCTCTACCATTGCGGCTCCGGCGCCCATCCCGGCGGCGGCGTCACCGGCGCGCCCGGCCATAACGCGGCGCGGGCGATCCTGCGAGATCACCGGTCGCTGTTCGGACGCCGTGGATAGGCCTGTGGATTGCTTGTGGACTGGCTGTTGAAAGGCCTGTGGTCGGGCAGAGGGCGCCCGGCAATCCGGTCAGCGCCGATCCTGGGGAAGGCCGGTGGAAAATTGCGGGAAAAGCCGGTGGACAGAATGCCGGCAACGGGGCGGACAAGCTGTGAGAATCGGCAGAAACCCGCCGGGAATGAACTCGCCCGCCAGGGAATTTCCCCTGGCGGGCGGGTGATCAGGAATAGCCTCAGAAGAATACTGCCCCCGCTGGGAAACGCAGGCGGTAATTACTTCAAGGAGGTGCTAATCGAAGTGAACTTCTCGTTCATGGTGGTGCCCAGGCTGTTCACCACGGTGATGATCGCCAGAGCGATACCTGCGGCAATCAGGCCATACTCGATCGCGGTTGCACCGGACTCGTCCGACCAGAACTTCTGAACCATGCGCTTCAAGACTCGCCTCCGTTTCAATTCCAGGCTGTGCTAGCTGGATCCAACATCCGAGAATGTACGGGGGACGACCTTCAGCCGAGTTAACCCGGGAACCGCAACTTGTCGGGAAAATCGGCGCAAAAAGTTCCCAAAATTGAACTCAACGGAACCCTGAATGCAGCCTTCTCCTACCCATCGCGCCAGCTTTTCGATCGGCAGCGAGGCCGACGCAAAGCGGCTCGTCGACGTGCTCACCGAGGTGTTTTTCGACGGCGATGCGGCGGTTGCCGCCTTCGAGCGGCCGGATGGACAATGGGACGTCACGCTCCATTTCGCCGAGTCGCCGGATCAGGCGTGGCTGCGCGAGCTCGTTGAAAATTCAGCAGGAAATGCAATCGCCGCGACGCTCGCCTTCGACACGATCGAGGCCAAGGACTGGGTCAAGGCCAGCCTCGAGGATCTCGTCCCGGTCCCCGCCGGGCGATTTGTCGTGCACGGCGGCCATGACCGCGACCGCGTGGCGCCGAACAAGCTCGCCATCGAGATCGAGGCGGCTCTCGCCTTCGGCACCGGCCACCACGGCACGACGCGCGGCTGTTTACTTCTGCTTGACCATGTCCTGAAGAGTTCCCGGCCGCGGAACGTGCTGGACCTCGGCACCGGAACCGGCGTGCTGGCGATCGCCGCGGCCAAGGCGCTGCATCGTGCCGTGCTGGCTTCCGACATCGATCCCCCCTCGGTACGGGTCGCGGCCGAGAACGCGGCGCTGAACGAAGTCGGCAGCCTTGTGCGGGTGATCCGCGCCACCGGGTTTGCGGCGCCGGATTTTGCGCGGGCCGGTCCGTTCGACCTGGTGCTCGCCAACATCCTTGCCAATCCGCTGCGGCAATTGGCGGGCCCGATGGTGCGGCACCTCGCGCCCGGCGCCCGCGTCATCCTCTCCGGCCTGCTGACGCACCAGGCTCCCGCCGTGATCGCAGCCTACCGCGCGCGCGGCCTCGTCCCGTTGAGGCATCTGCGGATTGAGGAGTGGAGCAGCCTGTTGCTGAGGAAGGTGTCTTAGGTGGATCAGCCCTGCGATTGCGCGAAGCGCAATCGCCCTGCGTAACCACCACCTTGCTTTTCATACGGATGGACGTTGCCGGGTCACACCTTCGGCGAACCTCCCGACGAAGTCTCAGCCGCCGCCTTGCTCCGGCGTCTCGTCGCGGCGCTTTGCACACTCGTCCTGCAAGGCGCGCCTTGCGCGGCGCTCGGCGACACGGTCGATCATCTGGCTGATGAGGCCGCGTGGCTTCCGCGGTGCCGCCGCAGCCGGGGCGCCGCGCAACGGCGGTGAAATCTTCTCAAACGAAAACGCTGGCATCGTGTGTCCCCTCGCCGTTGAGATGAACCACTTGCTCAAATGTCCCTGTTATTCGGACGAAGCGCAACTGCCGCATCCTTTACTCCACTCTTCGAATGGAACTATTTCAAGCACAGTCCATGCCAGATGCGACGCAAATGCGACGAGATTGCGGATCGATCCCCATGATCCTAGAGTGTCCACCATGTTCGAAGCACACTTCCAGACATTCGAGGAGCCGGAGGCGGGCGTCGCATTGACGGCCCGGCTCGCCGCGCTACGCGAAGAGCTCGCCCGGCGCAAGCTGACCGGCTTCGTCGTTCCGCGTGCAGATCAGCAGCAGAACGAATACGTCCCGCCGTCTGAAGAGCGGCTCGCCTGGCTGACCGGCTTTACAGGCTCGGCCGGGCTAGCGGTGGTGCTGCCCCACGAGGCCGCAGTGTTCGTCGACGGCCGCTACACGCTTCAGGCCGCCAAGCAGGTCGATGCAACGGCCTGGACTGTCGAATCTCTGATCGACCCGCCGCCGGAAAGTTGGGTCGCGGCGCATTTGAAGGCCGGTGACCGCCTTGGATTTGATCCGTGGCTGCACACTTTTGCGGCAGCCGAGCGCCTGGCCGCTGCGTGCGCCAAGGCCGGCGCCGAGCTGGTCGCCGTCGACAGCAATCCCATCGACGCGATCTGGCCGGACCGGCCGCGGCCGCCTCTCGCCCCCGTCGCCATACACGGGCTTGAACATGCCGGCGTCACCGAAGCGGAGAAGCTGACGCAGATCAGGGGCGAGATCGCCAGGCTCGGCGCCGATGCGCTGGTGCTGTCGGACAGCCACGCGGTGGCCTGGACGTTCAACATCCGCGGCGCCGACGTCGCCCATACGCCGCTGCCGCTGTCCTACGCGCTGGTGCCGAAGGACGGCCGTCCCACCATCTTCATCGACCACCGCAAGCTCTCCAACCTGACGCGCGACCATCTCGAGCAATCCGCCGACGTGCGCGAGCCGGACGCGATGGCGCCGACGCTGATGGCGCTGGCCAAGGGCGGTGGATCGATCGCGCTCGACAACGCCACCGCGGCCGACGCGCTGAGCCGGTTGATCGCGGGCGCCGGCGGCAAGCCGCTGCGCGGCAGCGATCCGGTTGCTCTTCTCAAGGCTGTCAAGAACGCGACCGAGATCAAGGGAACCAAGACGGCTCACGTGCGCGACGCCGTGGCGCTGGCGCGCTTCCTCGCATGGATTGATCGCGAGGCCCCAAGCGGCAAGCTCACGGAGATCGACGCCGTCGAGGCACTGGAAACGTTCCGCCGCGATACCGGCGCGCTCAAGGACGTATCGTTTCCGACCATCTCCGGCACCGGCCCGAACGGCGCGATCGTGCACTACCGCGTCACCCGCAAGAGCAACCGGCGGATCGCGTCCGGCGACCTGCTGCTGATCGATTCCGGCGCGCAATACGAAGACGGCACGACCGACGTCACGCGCACCATGGCGGTCAGCGAGCCCACGGACGAGATGCGCGACCGCTTCACCCGCGTGCTGCGCGGCCATATCGCGATTGCGCGCGCGGTCTTCCCCGACGGCACCACGGGCGCTCAGCTCGACACGCTGGCGCGGCAATATCTCTGGGCTGTCGGCCTCGATTTCGAGCACGGCACCGGCCACGGCGTCGGCAGCTATCTCTCGGTGCATGAAGGACCGGCGCGGATCTCGAAACTGGGCACCACGCCGCTGAAACGCGGCATGATCCTCTCCAACGAGCCCGGCTATTACAAGACCGACGGCTTCGGCATTCGCATCGAGAATCTCGAGCTGGTCGTTGCCGCCGACATCGAGCGCGCCGAGAAGCCGATGAACGCGTTCGAGACGCTGACCCTGGCGCCGATCGATCGCCGTCTGATCGATGTGGCAATGCTGAGCCGCGATGAGCTCGACTGGCTCAATGGCTACCACGCACGCGTCCGGGCCGAGGTGCGGCCGGCGCTGGACGAGGCGACGAAGGCCTGGCTCGATCAGGCCACGGCGGAGCTGACGTAGCCTCGCGCATAGCCGCATTCCGAAACGTCGATGTTCGCAGCCTTGGCGATGCGGCTAGTGTCCGGTCATGCACGGCATGACCAGCAAGCCGCCGGAAGCGGCGCCCGACAGGAGTGTGGCGACGTCGCGCGTGGTGCTGTTGCTGCTGGTCGTTATGACCGGGATCGCGCCGATCTCGCTCTACATGCTGGTTCCGGCGCTGCCGGTGTTGGCGACGAATTTCGGCAGCGACATCTCGATCGCGCAGATGACTGTGTCGCTCTACATGGTCGGCATCGCGCTGTCGCAGTTGATCATGGGGCCGCTGTCCGACCGGTTCGGCCGGCGGCCGGTGCTGCTCGGAGGCCTGGCGCTGATGGTGGCGGCCAGCGTCGCGTGCATCTTCGCGCAAGACCTGCCTCAATTGATCGCCGCACGCTTCTTCCAGGCGCTGGGCGGCGCCGCCGGCATGGTGGTGAGCCGCGCCATCATCCGCGACATCTACAAGCGGGATCGCGTCGCCTCGATGATCAGCCTCGTGGTCGCAGCGCTGATGATCGGGCAGATGGTCTCGCCGCTCACCGGCGGCCTGATCGAGACCGCCTTCGGCTGGCGCGCGATCTTCTACGCCATCACCATCGCCGCGATCGTCGTCGCCGTCGGGATCGCGGTGGCGCTGCCCGAGACCCGCCGCAGCCGCGCTGCCGGCAGCGGCTTCCGTGGCGACGTCGGCGTCCTGATCAAGAGCCGCGCCTTCGTCGGCTATGTGATGTGCCAGGTGCTGGCGTCTCAGATCATCTTCACCTTCGCCGGCGGCGGCCCCTATATCGTCGTGACTCAGATGGACCGGAGCAGCGCCGAATATGGCGCCTGGTTCGCGACCACCGGATTTGCTTATCTCGTCGGCAATCTGCTCTGCGTGCGCTTTGCGCCGCGGCATTCGCTGGAGAGGCTGATCTGGCTGGGGCTTGGGCTCCAACTCTGTGGCAGCCTCTTGAATCTGCTCTGGAGCTTCATCGGCTGGAACGAAGCGCCCGCCTGGCTGTTCGGCACGCAGATGATCGTGATGGTCGGAAATGCCTTCGTGATGGCGAACTCCGCGGCCGGCGCGATCAGCATCCGCCCGGAAGCGGCCGGCACCGCCTCGGGTGCGATGGGATTCCTGCAGCAGGGCATCGGCGCGCTGATGTCGCAATTCGGCGCCTATCTCGGCGGCCACTCCGCAACGACGCTGCCGCTCACCTCGGCAGTTCTGGCGATCTCGCTGCTCTGCGCCTGCGTGATGATCTTCGTCGTTCCCCGCCGCGACATGGTGGTGAGCGAGAAGCTGATCGAGCAGGCGGAGGAGGAAGAGCGCGGGATGATGTGAGGGGGACGCCGGCTCCGGCAGCTTCGATCCAACATCCCGCTACCGCAACCACTACGCATGATCGTCGATCGACGCTCGCCGCGGTTGACGAGGATCAATGCAAGCTGGCCGACCTTCGCCGAGCCTGACAGCGGGTTCACGCAGGGAGGACGTCATGACCGAACGCCGCGCCGGCTACGACAGCAAAAGCGCAATCGATCCTCAAGACCTAGCCAACATGCTCGAGGCGATGAAGCAAATCGGTCTCGATATCTCCGTCCCCGCCGTCAACGAAGAAGCCCGGATCGGTAACGTCCTGTACGCCAGCGGCGGCTGCGACCCGCACGACTGCTCCGGCTTCAAGCCGGGAAGCTGCAGCGGCGTCACGTGCCCCACCAAGTCCAGCGCCTGTCCGACTGAATCGTGCTCGACGAAAGTCTGCGCCAACCATACGTGTCAAAGTGTGAGTTGCGAAAAAGTCTCCTGCAACAACTACCACCATTGGGAATCGCGGGCATCGACGCACGGCGCCTTGGTCGAAGCAATGTCCAGCCTGCCGGACGGATCCTGGTCGCAACTGTCGTCCCGTTCGCTCTCAGCACCCGATCGCGCGACCTGACGATTCCTGCCGGGGCGGCACAGCGATGAAGATCTCCGCCTACAATTGTCTGACCTCATCTTTCGTTCCGGGCAAGCATCTCGCGTTCAACGCGCTGACTGGTGCATTCCTGTCGCTGGATGACGAACGGCTCGACGACTACGCCACTCTGCTTCGGTCGATCGACGCCACGGGGTGCCCACCCGACCCCGTCAGGCCATTTCAGAAGACCTTGATCGAGAACGGCTTCGTCATTCCGGACGAATGCGACGAACAGGCCGAGATCAGCAACCGCTACCATGGCGGCAAGGCCGCCTCGCGCGGCCTTGGCCTCACCATCGCGCCGACCATCACATGCAACTTCGGATGCAGCTATTGCTTCCAGAGCCATTCGAACACCCGCATGGACGACGAACGAATCGACGATCTGCTGACGTTCGTGGAAGCCCGGCTGGAGGCCGGGACGTCGCTCAGCGTCACCTGGTTCGGTGGCGAGCCGCTTGGTGCGTTCGACGTGATCGAAAAACTGGCGCCCCGACTTCACGCGCTCGCGGTGGAGCGCGACTGCACGTTCGGGCACAGCATCATCACGAATGGCTACCTCCTGACGGAGCCGCGCGCTGCCTTCCTGGCAAGCATCCCGGGATTCGGGGATGCGCAGGTCACGCTCGATGGCGCAAGGAAGCACCACGATGCTCGTCGACCGACCCTTGCCGGCAACGGCACGTTCGATCGAATCCTGGAGAATCTGGTTGCCGCGGCCCGGCATATCCCGATCCTGGTGCGCGTGAATGTCGATCGTCGCAATATCGACGGACTGGAAGATCTGCTGGATGCGCTCATCGAGCGTGGATTGCGCAACGTCGGCGTCTATCTCGGCCATGTCTGGCGCTACACTGACGAGGTCGGCGCGACGGATCTCCTTACCAAGGAGGAGTTCGCGGCCATCGAGACGCGATTCAAGTTTCTCAAGTTCCGCAAGGGATTCGCAATCGGGTCTTCGTTGCCGCAACCCAAACGCGGGGCGCTCTGCTCGGCGGACAGCAGCAACAGTTTCGTGCTTGGCCCGGGCGGCGGCATCTTCAACTGCTGGAATGAGGCCCACCGGGACGTGCATCAGGCGCCCGGCCGCTATAGTCCGGCGGCGGAGCCGCCCCCCGGCGACGTCAAGCAGCAATGGGCAGGGTATGAACCGTCGGCCAAGCCCGCATGCCGGAGCTGTCACGTCGCGCCGCTGTGCATGACGGGCTGTCCCTGGGAGGCGGCGAAACTGAACGACAGAGGCGACTGCATTTCGGCGCGCTTCAATCTCGCCGACCAATTGCGGTTGTACGATCTCGAGCAGTCCATTGCGCTCGCCGAAAAGGCGAGGCAACCGCCAGCGCGCCCCACCGAGATCGTCTGAAGCGTTTCAGGGCGCCGACCGTCACTCCCCGATCAGCTTCAGCCACTCGTCTTCGGTCAGCACCTTGACGCCGTGCTTGTTGGCGTCCGCCAGCTTGGAGCCCGCTCCGGGGCCGGCGACGACGAGATCCGTCTTCTTCGAGACCGAGCCCGACACCTTTGCCCCCAGACGTTCTGCCGTGGCCTTGGCTTCGTCCCGCGTCATCTTCTCCAGCGAGCCCGTGAACACCACGGTCTTGCCGGCGACCGCCGAATTGCTCTTCGGCTTCTCGGCGTCGACGATCTCGACCTCCCTGGTCAGCCGCTCGACGATGCCGCGGTTGTGGCTCTCGCCGAAATAGTCGGCGATGCTCTTGATCACGGTGTCGCCGATCTGGTCGAGCGCGTCCATCTCCGCGATCGCCTCCTCGTCGCCCTTGGCGACCTTGAGGCAGGCATCGTGGAAGGCATCCCACGAGCCGTAGCCGCGTGCCAGGGCCAGCGCCGTGGTCTCGCCGACATGGCGCATGCCGAGCGCGTAGATGAAGCGCTCCAGCGCGATCCTGCGCCGGCTCTCGATCGCGCCGAACAGGTTGCGCACCGAGGTTGCGCCGTAGCCTTCGACCTCCTCGAGCTTGAGCTTGGCGTTGCGCTTCTCCAGGGTGAAGATGTCGGCGGGCTCCTTCACCCAGCCTTCATCGAAGAAATATTGGAGCTGCTTTTCCCCCAGGCCGTCGATGTCGAAGGCTCGCCGCGAGACGAACAGCTTGAGGTGCTCGATCTTCTGATAGGGACAGGCGAACTCGCCGGTGCAGCGGGCGCGCGAGCCCTCCTCGCCCGTTGCCGTCTCCTCGCGCACGACGTCGGTGTGGAGGGGACACGGGCACTTCTTCGGGAAGTGGAATTCCTTGGCGGTCTTCGGCCGCTTTTCGAGGACGACGTCGACCACCTGCGGGATGACGTCGCCGGCGCGCTGGATCACCACGGTGTCGCCGATCCGGATGTCGCGGCCTTCGCGCAACACCTCGCCCTTGTTGCCGATGCCCTTGATGTAGTCCTCGTTGTGCAGCGTGACGTTCTGCACGATGACGCCGCCGACGCCGACCGGCTCGAGCTTGCCGACCGGCGTAAACGAGCCGGTGCGGCCGACCTGGATCTCGATGTCGCGCAGCACGGTCATGGCGCGCTCGGCGGGGAATTTGTGCGCGATGCCCCAACGCGGCGTGCGCGAGACGAAGCCGAGCCGCTCCTGCCAGTCGATGCGATCGACCTTGTAGACGACACCGTCGATGTCGTAGTCGAGCCGGGCGCGCTGCTCCTCGATCGCATGATGAAAGGCCAGCAGCTCCTCGACGGAATGGCACAGCTTGGTCAGCGGATTGGTCCTGAAGCCGCAGCGCTCGAACCAGTGGATCATGCCGCTCTGCGTATCTTCCGGCATCGCACTCATCTCGCCCCATGCATAGGCGAAAAAGCCGAGCGGGCGCGAGGCGGTGATGGTCGGATCCTTTTGCCGCAAGGAGCCTGCGGCCGAGTTGCGCGGGTTGGCGAAGATGGTGCCGCCCTCCGCCTTCTGCCGCTCGTTGAGCGCGAGGAAGGCCTTCTTGGTCATGTAGACCTCGCCCCGCACCTCGCAGATGTCGGGGACGTTGCGGCCCTTCAGCTTCTGCGGCACGTCTTCGAGCGTGCGGATGTTGGAGGTGACGTCCTCGCCGATCGCGCCGTCGCCGCGCGTCGCGGCGGTAACGAGCTCGCCGCCCTCGTAGCGCAGCGACATCGACAGGCCATCGATCTTCGGTTCGGCCGAGAAGTTGATCTTGTCGTCATCGAGCTTCAGGAAGCGAACGATGCGGCCGACGAAGTCGCGCACGTCCTCTTCCGCAAAGGCGTTGTCGAGCGACAGCATGGGCACGGCATGCCGGACTTTCCTGAAGCGGCCTGATGGCGCCGCGCCGACCTTCTGCGAGGGGGAGTCCGCGGTGACGAATTCGGGAAAGCGCTTCTCGATCGCATTGAAGCGCTGCCGCAGCGCGTCGTACTCGGCGTCGGTGACGGTGGGCGCGTCCTCTTGATAGTAGCGCTCGTTGTGCCCCTCGATCTCGAGCGCGAGCCGCATGTGCTCGACCTTGGCCTGCGCCTTGGTGAGATCGGCGACATCGCGCGGCGGTGCTGCTTTGGGTTTTGCTGCTCTGGCCATGGCGCTTGGATACGACGGAGCGGGCAGAGGGGTAAAGGCTTGTGGACAATCTCGTGCCCGGGCCCGGCGCTACGCGCTACACCGGGTGCGGGACACGCGAGTCAAGCCGTCGCCGCCTTGAGCAGCCGCTCCGCCGCCGCCCGCGCCTCAGCCGTTATCTCGGCGCCGGCCAGCATGCGGGCGATCTCCTCGCGGCGGTGGTCGGCGGCCAGCGCGTTGACGCGGGTGGCGACGCGCTTGCCCTTGTCGAGGGCGTCCTTGGAGATGAGCAGGTGCTGGTCGGCGCGGGCGGCGACCTGCGGGGCATGGGTCACGGCCATCACCTGTACCTTGCCGGCAAGCCGCGCCAGGCGGCCGCCGATCGCGTCGGCGACGGCACCGCCGACGCCGGTGTCGATCTCGTCGAAGACAAGGGTCGGCGCCGAGCCGCGGTCGGACAGCACGACCTTGAGCGCGAGCAGGAAGCGCGACAGCTCGCCGCCGGAGGCGACCTTCATCAGCGGCCCGGGCTTGGTGCCCGGATTGGTCTGCACCCAGAACTCGACGCGATCGAAGCCTTGCGGCCCTGGGGCGGCCTCGTCGGTCTCCACCTGGGTCATGAATTTGGCGCGTTCGAGCTTGAGCGGCGCGAGCTCGGCATTGACGGCCTTGTTGAGTTTCTCCGCCGATTTCTGCCGCACCAGCGACAGCTTCTTGGCGGCGGCCGCATAGCGGCTGTCTGCCTCGATCGCGGCCTGCTCCAGCTTCTTCAAACGCGAGGCGCCGGCATCGATCAGCACGACATCGGCGGCGTATTTGGCGGCAAGCGCGGCAAGGCCGTCGACCGGCGTCGAATATTTGCGCGAGGCTGCGCGCAAGGCGAACAGCCGCTCCTCGATGCGTTCGAGCTCGGCCGGATCGAAATCGGTTGCGGCGAGCGCCGCCTGGAGATGCTGGTCGGCCTCCTCCAGCGCGTTGATCGCAGCGTCGATCGCCTTGACCGCTGGCTCGACCAGCGCCGGCGAGTTGATCCCGCGCCGCTCCAGCCGTCGCACCGCGGCCGACAGCGCCGCAACCGGCGAATGATTGCCGCCGACCGCCTCCTGCGCCTCGCGCAGATCCGAGGCGATCTTCTCGCCCTGCATCATGGTGGTGCGGCGCGAGGCCAGCGCCGTCTCCTCGCCGTCCTTGGGTGCCAGCTGCTTCAGCTCGTCGGAGGCGTGGCGCAGATAATCGGCCTCGCGCGCGGCATGCTCCATGGCGGCGCGATGCTCCTCCAAAGCGGTGTTGGCGGTGCGGCGCGCCTCCCAAAGCGATTCGACCGCGGCAACGTCCTTCTCGAGGCCGGCGAAGGCATCGAGCAGGCGGCGGTGAGTGGCCGCATCGACCAGCGCGCGCTCGTCATGCTGGCCGTGGATCTCGACCAGCGCGGCGCCGACCGCCTTCAGCGTCTGCACGCTGATCGACTGGTCGTTGATGAAGGCGCGGGTGCGGCCGTCGGCGAGTTGCACGCGGCGCAAGATCATCTCGCCGGTATCGTCGAGGCCATTCTCGGCCAGGATCTTTGCTGCGGGGTGATTCTTGGGGACATCGAACACGGCGGTGACCTGCCCCTGCTCCGCGCCGTGGCGCACGAGGCCGGCGTCGCCGCGGCCGCCGAGCGCCAGCGCAAAGGCATCGAGCAGGATGGACTTGCCCGCACCGGTCTCGCCGGTCAGAACCGCGAGGCCGGAGGCGAATTCGATATCGAGCCGTTCGATCAGGACGATGTCACGGATCGACAGACGCGCCAGCATGGAACCAAATTTCCTAGCCGAGACCCATCTTCTTGAAGGTCCGGCTGATCCAGGACCCCTGATTCTCGCTCGGCTCGAGACCGCCGGATTTTACAAGATTATAGGCGTCCTTGTACCAGCGGCTGTCAGGAAAATTGTGTCCAAGCACGGCCGCCGCGGTCTGCGCCTCGCCGACGATGCCGATCGCCATATAGGCCTCGGTCAGCCGGAACAGCGCCTCCTCGACATGGCGGGTGGTCTGGTATTGCGTGACGACAGTCTTGTAGCGGTTGATCGCGGCCGTGTAGTCGCGCTTCTGGGCGTAGTAGCGGCCGACATTCATTTCCTTGCCGGCGAGCTGGTCGCGCGCGCCCTCGATCTTGGCCTTGGCCGAGGTCGCATATTCGGAGGTCGGATATTTGCGCACCACCTCTTCCAGGGCGGCGATCGCTTTCTCGGTGCGCGCCTGGTCGCGGCTGATGTCCGGGATCTGGTCGTAATGGGAGGCAGCGATCAGGTACTGCGCATAGGCGGCGTCCGGGCTGCCGGGATGCAGCGTGACGTAGCGGGTGGCGGCGCCGATACAGCCGTCATAGTCACCGCCCTGGTAGGATGCGTAGGCGGACATCAGCAGCGATTTGCGGGCCCAGTCGGAATAAGGATGCTGGCGGTCGACCTCTTCGAACTTCTTGTTCGCCGCCTTCATGTCCTTCTTCTCGTTCATGAGGTACAGGCCCTCATTATAGATCTTGTCGGCGGGCTCCTCGACGAAGGTGTCGTCCTTGGCGGTGAACTTGTCCCAGAGAGAGCCGGTGCCGCAGCCGGCCAGCGGCAGCGCCAGCATGAAGAGGACGGCCGCCTGGACCAGTCGACCGGCTCCGACCGAGAGATATCCGCGCGTCATACGCTGTGCCGACATGAGTTCTGCCTTGACGCCCTGTGATGCGGTGCCCGCCAGCCCATGAACTCCGCCATGGGCGCGAAATGTGACCGTGGTGCCTGCCATGCGACCACGCCGATCCATCCGAAAAACGATCGCTAACTAACCGGATAGGCAGGCATTTCGCCCGGATTAAGGCGAACGCGCCGCAATCCTAGCCGATCACGGTTACCAGGAGTTTCCCGGGGGCTGCCAACCGAACGCCCAGGGAGACCGTCTCTCTAGGAGACATCCGGTCCGAACGCCGCAGCGATCCGACCGCCGACGATCCCGCGACCGACTTCGCCGACGGGACGGGCGGTGCGGCGGGCAGCCTCGCCCTCGACCACCCGCCAGGCGGTACGGTCGGCGAGCAGCGCGGTCAGGACGGCGTGATTGAGCTTGTGGCCGCCACGAACCGAGCGGTAGGCGCCGAGCAGCGGCAGGCCAGCCAGCGAGAGATCGCCGATCACGTCCAGCACCTTGTGGCGGGCGCATTCATCGGCGTAGCGCAGGCCCTCGGCATTGAGCAGCCGCTCGTCGTCGAACACGACGGTGTTGTCGAACGAGGCGCCTAGGGCATAGCCCGCGCTCCAGAGCCGCGCGACATCGCACATCAGACCGAAAGTCCGGGCCCTGCCGACTTCGCGGCGGAAACCTTCCGGATTGAGGTCGAAGGCGTAGCTCTGCTGGCCGATGACGGGATTGCTGAAGTCGATCTCGACCTCGACGCGGAACCCGCTGGCGTGAGGCCTGATCTCGCCGAAGGAGTCGCCAATCTTGACTGAGATCGGCTTCAAGACCTGAATGAGGCGGCGCTGCGCCGGCTGGGTAACGATGCCGGCTTGATCGATCGCCGCGATGAAGGCAGCGGCGCTGCCATCCATGATCGGTACTTCGGGCCCATCGACCTCGATGGTGGCGTTGTCGACGCCCATGCCTCGCAGTGCAGCAAGGACGTGCTCGGCGGTGGATACCAGCGGACCGTTGCGATCACCGAGGACGGTCGCGAAGTCGGTCGCAATCACCTGCTCCGCCGTCGCCTGGACTTCGCGGTCACTTCCCTCAAGTCCGGTCCGGACAAAAATGAAACCCGCATCGACAGGCGCGGGCCCAAGCGTGAGAGTGACTGGGAGACCGGAATGAACGCCCACGCCTGCCACCGAGGCTTGCGCACGAAGCGTTGTTTGCCGGTTGAATTTCATCAGGAACCGCCCCACTACGACTATCGCGACTTATACGAGACCCACCTGGCCGGCCACTGCCGACGCCCCGCGAATCCGTATCCCCAAGTCACGCCAAACCATAGTCACTGCCCCAAACAGCGCCAACTCACGCTTTTTTACCGATTGTTACCCCAAACCTGCCGTATTCACGCCAAGGCTTAACCAAATTGCGCCGAGGTTTTGGGCCGCTGCCGGCAGCTTTATTGAACCACCGAATGCATAATTAATGATTTAAAATCAGTTGCTTGGTTGCAGAACCCGGATGACCCCGGTGCAAAAGGAAAGGTCCCGGCAAGCTTGCTGCCGGGACCTTTTTTCGTCTGCCTTATTGTAACAATCCTCAGGTCGCCTGCCGCCGCAGGAAGGCCGGGATATCAAGATGGTCGTCACCCTGTGGTGCCGGCGCAACAGGTGCGGGGCGGCCGTGCATATCGAGACCCTGCGGCGCGGGACGGCGAGCGTACTCGGACACCGGCTCGTTGGATGCGATCTGCTGCGCCACGGTCTTCTGCGGCCGGCGTTCGGGCAGCGGCGGCATGGCAGGACCAGCGGTGCGAGCAGCCACCGGCGGCTCGCTTTCCTCGTCGCGGCGGCCGAGGCCGACATTGGCGAGGCGCTGCAGCAGCGACAGGCGGCTCTTCTGGGGAGTCTCATCTTCGACTTCGCCGCGGGCCTGACGAATCTCGGCCTGGGCCGGCATCGGCAGCTCCTCGATGCGCGGCATCCGCGGCGTACGGACCGGCGGACGCTCGGCCTGCGGGGGGATGAAGTTCTCGGGCGTCATCGGCTCCTGCATCGCAACCGGGGCCATCTCAGGCTCGGGGAAAAGGGTCGGCTTCTGTGCGATCGGCCGCACGGTGACATCGCCATAGGTTTGCGGCGCAGGGTTCTGCGGGACCTCGGCAACGGCAGCGGCGATGGCGGCGAGCGCAGCGCGCTCGACGTTCGGACGGGCCGGGCCAGGGGCCGGAGCCGGCGCGGCAGCCGGGGGCTGCGCTTCCAGCTTCTGGGCGCGCTCGGCCAGACGCTGGTTGTCGGCTCGGAGCCGGGCGGTCAGGTCGGCGAGACGGCTCTCGGCAGCGGCGGCCGGTGCGGCAGCCTGCTGCACCTGCGGTGCCGGGTTCGCGACCGGAGCGGAGGTCGCCTGGCTGTTGCGGGCGATCGCGGCCTGCTCGATGCCGGTGGCGACCACCGAGACGCGGATCAGGCCGTCGAGCGCTTCGTCGAAGGTCGCACCCACGATGATGTTGGCGTCCTGGTCGACTTCCTCGCGGATGCGGGTCGCGGCCTCGTCGACCTCGAACAGAGTGAGATCCTTGCCGCCGGTGATGGAGATGAGGAGGCCCTTGGCGCCCTTCATCGAGCTGTCGTCGATCAGCGGGTTGGCGATCGCGGCTTCCGCGGCAGTCAGCGCGCGCTTGTCGCCGGAGGCTTCGCCGGTGCCCATCATCGCCTTGCCCATCTCCCTCATCACCGCCCTCACGTCGGCGAAGTCGAGGTTGATCAGGCCTTCCTTGACCATCAGGTCGGTGATGCAGGCAACGCCCGAATAGAGCACCTGGTCGGCCATTGCGAAGGCATCGGCGAAGGTGGTCTTCTCGTTGGCGACCCTGAACAGGTTCTGGTTCGGGATGATCAGGAGCGTATCCACGACCTTGTGCAGCTCGGCGATGCCGGCTTCAGCCGTGCGCATGCGGCGGCCGCCTTCGAAATGGAAAGGCTTGGTGACGACGCCGACGGTGAGGATGCCCATGTCGCGCGCGGTCTTGGCGATCACGGGCGCAGCACCCGTGCCAGTGCCGCCGCCCATGCCGGCGGTGACGAACACCATGTTGGCGCCCGAGAGATGATCGCGCAGCTCGTCGATCACCTCTTCCGCCGCCGCGGCGCCGACGTTCGGCTGCGAGCCGGCGCCGAGGCCTTGCGTGACCGCCGTGCCCATCTGCACGATGCGCTGCGCCTTCGACATCGTCAGCGCCTGCGCGTCGGTGTTGGCGACCACGAAGTCGACACCCTGGAGGCCCGCCGTGATCATGTTGTTGACGGCGTTGCCGCCGGCGCCGCCGACGCCGAACACGGTGATCCGGGGCTTCAGTTCGTGAATATCAGGAACATTGATGCTGATGGTCATGGTTGCTGCCTCTCGATCACGCGCGCGTGGGTTCGCCCCGGCCGGCGGCCGCGGGAGTTGGTGAAAAACGAAGATTGCGGAAAGCAGTCATCAGAAGCCCTCGCGTAGCCATCGTCCGACCTTTCCGAAATATCCGCCGGTCCCTGTCTTGGCCTGCTGCCGCGTATGCCGCGGTTCGACATGTTCGAGGTGAACATATTGCGGGTAGACGAGGAGCCCGGCCGGCACCGCGAACGCAGCGTTCTTCGCCTCGTTGGGCAGCCGGCCGAAACCGAGCGGACGGCCGACCCGGACGGGCCGGCCGAGAATCTGGGTGCCGAGCTCGACGAGGCCGGTCAGCTGGGAGGCGCCGCCCGAGAGCACGACGCGGCCCTTGGGCTCCGCGGCGAAGGGCGAATCCTTCAGCTTGTCCCGAACCATTTCGAAGACTTCCTCGGCACGGTGCTTGACGATGTTGGCGATGGTGGCGCGGGAGACGATCTGCGGCAGATCCTGCTCGTCACCGGCTGTCGGCACAGACATCAGCTCACGCGAGTCCGATCCGCCGGTGATGACGGTCCCATATAACGTCTTGATTCGCTCGGCATCGGCAATGGTCGCCGAGAGTCCGCGCGCGAGATCCATCGTGATGTGTTGCCCGCCGACCGCAAAGCCGGCCGCGTGCACGAAGCGCCCGCCTGAATAAACGGCAATCGTGGTGGTGCCCGCGCCCATCTCGACGACCGCAGCACCGAGATCGGCCTCGTCGTCGGTCAGCACCGACAGGCCGGCCACATAGGGACTCGCCGCCATGGCTTCGACATTGATGTGGCAGCGCTCCACCGCCAGCATCAGGTTGCGCGCCACCGTGGCGTCGCAGGTGACCACGTTCATGTCGACGCCGAACTGATGCGCGACCATGCCGCGGGGATCGCGGATGCCCTTGACGCCGTCGAGCGTGTAGCCGACCGGCAGTGCATGCAGCACCGTGCGGCCTTCGCCGGTGGCGTGGCGCATGCCGGTGGAGGTGACGCGGCTGACGTCGGCCGGGGTCACCGCGCCGCCACGGATGTCGGCGGCGGCTTCGACCAGCTGGCCGGAGAGCCGGCCGCCCGAGACCGAGAGCAGCGCCGAGTCGACCCGCACCTTGGCCATCTTCTCCGCGAGCCCGACGGCCTGGCGCACCGCCTGCTCGCATTCATTGAGATCGATCACCGCGCCGGCCTTCATGCCGCGCGACTGGATCTGGCTGTAGCCGATCAATTCCACCGCGTGGGTGCGGCCGCGCAGCGCATCGCTCGGCGGCGACGGCTTCAGCCGTGCGATCATGCAGGCAATCTTGCTGGTGCCGATGTCGAGACATGCGACGAGGCCGCCGCGCTTGTGCGGCATCGGGCGCGTCTTCGGCGTCTGGGTGCGATCGAGACCGGTCATGCGGAATCCCCGGCCTTCTTTTTCTTCTTGTCCTTGAACAGCTCCTCGCGCGCCTTGGCGGCGTCCTCGGACAGCTGCACCACCAGCCGATCGGGCAGGCGCATGTCGACGGCGACGATGTCGCGGGAGAACAGCCTGTCTTCCCTGTCGAGCTTCGAGAGCATCGCAAGCGCGTTGCCGACGTCCTGCTCCGGCAGGCGAATGTCCAGGCCATCCTTGAGCCGCAGATTCCAGCGCCGCTCGCCAACGAAGATCGCGGCTTTGGTGATCGAATTGACTTGCGGATAGCGCGCCAGCAGCGCCAGGAAATCGCGGGCCTGCGTTTCGGCGCCCTTGCCGACCACGAGGGGCAACGTCAGGAAGCGGCGCGAGACGTAGGGCTCGAGCACGGCGCCGTCATCGGCGATGACGGAGAGGCGGCCGGCCTCCTGCCACAGCGCGAATGCCTTGCGCTCGGTGAGCTCGATCATGAGCCGGCCCGGATAGAGCTTCAGCACGGTCGCATCAGCGATCCAGGGATTGGCCTTGAGCTTGTCCCGCACCGCGTCGGCGTCGAGAAACAGCAGCGAGGAACGGCCGCTGATGCCGCCGATCGCAAGGATCTCGTCCTGGGTGAGCTGCTTGCGGCCGTTGATCACGACGGAGGTGATGCGGAAGCCGGCGGAATTGGCCAGCGCGTTGCGCGCGTCGCCGACCGCGGTGGTGAAGTCCTGGAGATGGCCGCCCTTGACGATGCCGAAGCCGCAGCTTCCGATCAGGAGCAGCACGGTCATGCTGAGGCCGACCCGGTGCGGCAGATAGCGCTCGACCAGCGCAACCATTCGCGGCGGCGGCTCGCGCTCGACGACCGCCTTGGCGCGGCTCCTGGATTTCGCTTTGTCCTCGGCGGCAGTGCGCACCGCGGCGCGCTTGTCCTGCACCCACTCGCGCAACAGCACGACCGCTCCGATCGCGGCCGCCTTCAGGTCAGCTTGGGGCCTCAGCGATCTGAAAAGCGACCGGGTGAGGCTTCCTGCTCCATCCATTGCACGAGCTCGTCAACAGTTTGCCCGCGACATCGCGCGGATCCTGGCGAACATGACGTCTCGGACATGCCGGGCCGGGTGCTGGTCTTCAGCAGAAGAAAACCTCTCCCCTTCAAAGCGTACGCTGGAGGTGACATCACCCGCGACAGCTCACGCGCCGGCAGCCAAAGCGCCATATGCGCCGCCAGCGTTAACCTTCGGACGTCCTGGTAAACAAAAGGTAAAGTTCGTTAACGAACTGCGCATTTTGCCCCGCGATGTGAGGCATTTGCGCCGCGATGTCCGGCATTTTACCGGTTTTGGTCGCCAAACCGGGCGGTTTCGCCCCTCCGGCCGTTAACCAGTCCCGACTATTTCCGCACGCGCCGCCCGGCGAGCTCGACCAGGCCGCGCAGGAAGTCGACGAATTCGATACCTTCGGCTTTCAGCGCCTTGGGGTAGAGCGAAGACTTGGTCAGCCCGGGCAGCGTGTTCGTTTCGAGATAGACGAGCCCCTTGTTCGAGACGATGAAGTCCGACCGGGAATAGCCGGCGCAGGACATCGCACGATGGGCCAGCATCGCCTGCTCCTTCAGCGCGGCGGTGATCTCGGGTGCGAAGCGGCCCGGGCAGATCTCCTGGGTCGACTTCAGGAGATATTTCGCCGCATAGTCGAAGCTGCCCTCGCCCGGAATGATCTCGATCGGCGGCAGCGAGATGATCGACCCATCGGGCCGCTCCAGCACGCCGCAGGTCGCCTCCACGCCGGCGATGTAGGGCTCGATGACATACTCTTCGTGCTTGGCTGCATTGCGCACGGCGACAAGATCCTGCTTGGCGTTGACGAAGATCAGGCCGTAGCTCGATCCGTCGCGCGCCGGCTTTGCGATCAATCTTCCGTATTCGGCGAGCGCCTCGTCGATGTTCGCGAGCGCAATGTTCGCCGGCGGCGTCACGCCGCCGAGCGCGGCAAACCGCTTGGCCGCGATCTTGTCGAAGGCGAGATGCGAAGATGCCGAACCCGAGCCCGTGAAGGGCACGCCGCGCGCCTCGCACATCACCTGCAATTCGCCGTTCTCCGCACGCCCGCCGTGCAGGCCGAGCACCAGTACGCGCCCTTCCGACTTGGCCCTATCGAGCGCCTGTTCCAGCGGGATGCCTGATGTGCCCGGCTTGAACTCGTCCTCGAATGGACGGGCATGTTCGAGCAGCTGCTTCGAATGCACGACATGCACCTTGTCCTCGACGTCCCACCACCAAAGGTCGGCCTCGGGCAAGGCCTGATGCAGCGCCTGGGCTGAGGCGACCGAAACCAGACGCTCCCGGTTGGAGCCGCCGAACAGGATGGTGATGCGCATGGTCATAATCTTTCTCGTTCGTCATTCCGGGGCGCGAAGAGGTCGCGAACTGCGGTGCGCAACTGCACACCTGAGAATCCATACATCCACGGCCGCCGGATCGATTCCGGGCTCTCGCTTCGCGAGCCCCGGAATGACGGTGATCATGAAACCCCGATCCGCTTGATTTCCCATTGCAGCTCAATTCCGGAATTCGCCTTCACGCGCTCGCGCACCGTCTCGCCCAGCGTCTCGATGTCGTGCGCCGTGGCCTCGCCCGTGTTGATCAGGAAATTGCAGTGCATCTCGGAGACCTGCGCGCCGCCGACGCGCAAGCCGCGGCACCCGGCAGCGTCGATCAGTTTCCATGCGGAGTGTCCCGGCGGATTCTTGAAGGTCGAGCCGCCGGTCTTCTCCCGGATCGGCTGCGCCGTCTCGCGATGCGTCTGCACCTCCGCCATGCGCGCGCGGATTGCTTCCGCATCCCTGAGCTCGCCGCGAAAACGGGCGGAGGTGAAGATGATGGAGGGATCGACGCCGCTGTTGCGGTAGACGAACTTCATGTCGGCGTTGGAGAAGACATGCTTCGTGCCGTCGCGCCCCACGCCCCTCGCCTCGATCAGCACGTCCTTGGTCTCGCCGCCATTGGCGCCCGCATTCATGCGCAATGCGCCGCCGATGGTCCCGGGAATGCCGAAATAGAACTCGAGCCCGCCGATATTCGCGGACGCCGCCACTTCCGCCACGCGCTTGTCGAGCGCTGCCGCGCCGGCGGTGACGACGTCTCCGCTCGCACTCGCCTCTCCGAAGGCGCGCGGCGACAGGCGGATCACGACGCCCGCAATGCCGCCGTCGCGCACGATCAGGTTGGAGCCGACGCCGACGACATGGACCGGAATGTCGGGAGCGAGATGCGCGAGGAAATAGGCGAGATCGTCCTCGTCCGCCGGCGTGAACAGCACCTGCGCCGGCCCCCCGACACGAAACCAGGTGAGATCGGCCAGCGGCTGGTTGGCGAGCAAGCGGCCGCGCAAATTTGGCATCGCGGCTTTCAGCGAGGGGGTGATGTCGGGGAAGCTCATGCGATTGCGCCGCCTCCGCGAAAATCTAGCGCGTGTAAGGCAGGCGCGTTGCTTCTATTCCCTCCCCCCTTGTGGGGGAGAGTCAGGAAGAGGGGTAGCGCCAAGCGAGGTCGGAGTTCGTGGCTACCCCTCTCGCCCACCCTCCCCCACAAGGGGGAAGGGAGCGCAGTGTGCTTCATGGCGAACAGCGAAATCAAAATCACCGCCCTACCCCAGCGCCTTCAATTCGCCGGGCAATGCATACGCCCATTGCGTGATGTTGCCGGCCCCAAGGCACACGACGAGATCGCCGGGCTTCGCAAGCCCCTTGACGATGCCCGCGAGCTCCGAGGCCGCCGGCAACGGGATCACCTCGCGGTGGCCGTGGGCGCGCAGGCCCGCGACGAAATGGTCGCGATCGATGCCCTCGATCGGCGCTTCGCCTGCGGCGTAGACCTCGGCAACGACCACCGCGTCTGCATCGTTGAAACAGGTGCAGAACTCCTCGAAAAGCGATTGCAGGCGCGTGTAGCGATGCGGCTGCACCACGGCGACCACCTTGCCGGTGTAGGAATCGCGTGCCGCCTTCAGCACCGCCGCGATCTCGACGGGATGATGCCCGTAATCGTCGATGATTGTGACGCCGTTCCACTCGCCGGTCTTGGTGAAGCGGCGCTTGACGCCGCCGAAGCCGGCGAGCGCCTTGCGGATCGCATCGTCGGAGACGCCGAGCTCGTGCGCGACCGCAATTGCAGCCGTCGCATTCGAGGCGTTGTGCCGGCCCGGCATTGGCAGCGCGAGGTCGGCGATCTCATGCACAGCCCCGCTCTTGCGGTCACGGATCACGACGTTGAATTTCGAGCCGCCGCCGCCCGCGGTGAGATCGACCAGGCGCGCATCGGCCTGCGGGTTTTCGCCGTAGGTGATGATGCGGCGGTCCTCGATCTTGCCGACGAGGCTCTGCACCACGGGATGATCGATGCACATCACGGCAAAGCCGTAGAACGGCAGGTTCTCGACGAAGTGCCGGAACGCGTCCTGCACGGCCTCGAAGGTCTTGAAATGATCGAGATGCTCGGGGTCGACATTGGTGACGATCGCCACATCCGTCGGCAGCTTCAGGAACGTGCCGTCGCTCTCGTCGGCTTCGACCACCATCCAGTCGCCGGCCCCAAGGCGCGCATTGGAGCCATAGGCATTGATGATGCCGCCGTTGATGACGGTGGGATCGAGCCCGCCTGCGTCGAGCAGCGTGGCGACCATCGTGGTCGTCGTGGTCTTGCCGTGGGTGCCGGCGATGGCGACGCAGCTCTTCATCCGCATCAGCTCGGCCAGCATCTCGGCGCGGCGCACCACGGGAATGCGCTTCTGCCGCGCGGCCACCAATTCCGGATTATCGCGCTTGATCGCCGACGACACGACCACGACCTCGGCACCGCCGATATTCTCGGCCTTGTGGCCGACCGAAACCGTCGCCCCCTTCTTGCGCAAGCGGTCGAGATTGTAATTGTCGGACGCATCCGAGCCCTGCACGACATAGCCGAGATTGACCAGCACCTCGGCGATGCCGCTCATGCCGATCCCGCCGATCCCGACGAAGTGAATGGGTCCGATCTCGCGCGGCAGTCTCATGGCTGTATCTCTGTCTATCCTTGCCCGCCCGGCATTCAAGCCTGAACCGGCCGGCGGCGAATCTCCTCCACTTCTTGCAAGACCGGACGCACCGGGACAAGCCCGGTGCTGGCGCCAAGCCCGGCAATTTCAGGCTGGAATGCCCCATTTTGGCCGGTTTCCCGGACTGCACGGCCCTCCGCCCGATCCGGGGACGGGAACGGGTCACTCTGGATGTCAGATGGCGCCGATGCGCGCGGCCGCTTCGTCCTGGAACTCCAGCACGCGAAGATAGTTGCGAAGGCGATTGGCCTCGAGCGCGCTCATGAGCCTGTTCTGGTGATACGGCAACAAGACATCGGCGAGCGCCGCGCTCCAGGGCGCGTCGAGATCGAAGATCACGCCGAGCCCGAACACCGCCGGGATCTCGGCAAAGCCGAACTCTCTTCCATCCCTGAGCGCCTCGGCGAGAAAGTCGTCGATCGCCGTCATCACGCCATTGCGCGGGCCGCCCGAAACCTTGGCGATCGCGAACTGACCCATGCCGCGGAATCCGCGCCCGTCGACCAGCCGGTCCTGGCCCAGAACTACGCCGGCCTCGAAGCTATGGGCATGGCGATATTCCCCGGGGATTTTCTCGGGCGCGTAGTAGAGGTCGCGCCGCGCCCACGGCCAGCCGATGTCGTGCAAGAACACCAGCAGCGGCCTGCCGGCGCGACGGCTGATCGCATCGATGTGGCCGAGCTCATTGTAGACCGTGTACCAGTTGTGATCGCCATCGACGACCCAGGCATCGGCCTCGTCGACATCGACGAGCGCCTCCAGGCTCGCTTTTGCGAGATGGCGAACGTCCGGGCTGATCTTCAGCCACTCCATGAATTCGCGCTTCGGCGACGGATCGATGGTGGTGAGCCGCCCACCGCGCGCGCGGCAATGCTCGGCGAGGAAGGGCGACATCCCGCCGTATTCCGAACCGATCTCGACGATCTCTCGTGCATCCGCCAGCGCGAGCGCCTCGAGGATAAGGTCGGAGAACTCCGAGAGGGAATGAATCAGCAGGCCTGCCACGGGCAAATCCTCCGCCTTGTAAGGGAGTAAACAGTCGCGATCGGCCCGGCCGCACGCGACCATCGAGCCGAAAGACTGTCCGTGATCTTGTACGGCGCGCGGCCTAAATTCCGGCGGTCTTCACCACGAGGTCGGCGAGCCTTTCGGCGGCGTCGAGCCGCCCCGCCCCCTTGGCAGCCGCGGCCATGGCGGCAAGGCGCGCGGGCTCGGCGGCGAAGGCGGAGATTTCGGACGCCAGCCGGTCGGAGGTGAATTCGGTCTGCGGGATGCGGATCGCACCGTCGACCTTGGCCAGCACGCCGGCATTGGCGAACTGGTCCTGATCGATCGAACCCGGCAGCGGCACCAGGATGGAGGGCCGGCCGATCGCCGCAAGCTCGGCGACGGTGCCGGCGCCGGAGCGCGACACGACGAGATGGTTGGAGGCGAGCCGTGCCGGAAGGTCGGTGAAGAATGGCGCGAGCTCGGCCTTGATCTTGAGCTTGTCGTAGACCGCACGCACGCGGCTCATGTCCTCTTCGCGCACCTGCTGGGTGAGGACGAGGCGGCTCCATAAGGCGGGCTCGAGCCGCTCGATCGCGCCCGGCACGATGTCGGCCATGATACGCGCGCCCTGGCTGCCGCCGACGACGAGCAGGCGCAGCGGACCGTTCGCTTCAGGCGCGACGTAGGGCACGGCGGCCGCAGCTAGGATCGCGGGACGCATCGGCGTGCCGACCATCGTGGTTTTCGCCGACAGTGCCGGATCGCGGTCGAGCACGCCGGGCAATGACGTCGCGATGGCGCGGACGTGGCTCGACAGGAACCGGTTGGCGCGGCCGAGCACGGCGTTGGCGTCGTGGATGATGCTGGGCACGCCGGCGAGTTTCGCCGCGACGAGCGGCGGCAGCGTCGGATAGCCGCCGAAGCCGACGACAGCAACCGGTTTCAATCGCTTGATCAGGGCATAGGCAGAGAGCGTGCCGGCCGCGAGCGTGAGACCGGCAAAAGCGAGCTGAAACGGATTGCGGCCGCGCGCGGTCTCGCTTCTGACGACGTCGATCATGTCCTTGCTGAACAGGCCGCTGTAGCGCAGCGCGCGCTCGTCGGTGACGAGACGGACGCGAAAGCCGCGCCGGATCAACTCGACCCCGAGTGCCTCGGCCGGAAACAGATGGCCGCCGGTGCCGCCCGCGGCGAGAAGAATCAGGGGGGACGTGTCCATGATCAGGGAGTTCTACATTGTCTCGGCCGTCATTGCGAGCGAAGCGAAACAATCCAGTGTCCCTCCGTGGCGACAGGCTGAATTGCGTCGTCGTTTCGCTCTGCGCAATGACGAGTCAGGCGTAACTCCGCATCGCTTCGGCGTGACCGCTCGCCTCGACCTCGGTGCGCGGGCGCTGCCGCGTCAGCGCCAGCATCATGCCGACGCCGTAAGCCAGCGACACCATCGAGGAGCCGCCATAGGAGATGAACGGCAGCGTCATGCCCTTGGCGGGGATGAGCTGGAGGTTGACCGACATGTTGATCGCCGCCTGCACGCCGAACAGGATTGCGAGACCGGACGCGGCGAAGCGTGAGAACATGTCCTCATTGGCATAGGCGCGCGACAGCGTGCGCATGACGACGAAGGCGAACAGCGCCAGCATGGCAAGGCACAGGATGATGCCGAACTCCTCCGCCGCGACCGCGAACACGAAGTCGGTATGGCTGTCCGGCAGGCTGCGCTTGGCGACGCCTTCGCCGGGTCCAAGGCCGAACCAGCCGCCGTTGTAGAACGCCTCCATGGCCGTATCGACCTGGAACGTGTCGCCGGAGGCCGGGTTCATGAAGCGCCTGATGCGGCCGGCGACGTGAGGGACGAACAGATAGGCGCTGAACAGCCCGGCCGCGCCGAGGCCTGCGAGGCCGAACACCCAGATCATGCGCATGCCAGCGATGAAGAACAGCGAGCCCCATACCATCAGGACCAGCATGGTCTGGCCGAAATCCGGCTCCATCACCAGCAGCGCGACCAGCATCAGGAGCAGCACCACCGCCATCGAGGTCGCCGGCATCTCCGGCCGCCTGGTCGATTCCGCGAACAGCCAGGCGGCGATGACGACGAAGGACGGCTTGGCGATTTCGGAGGCCTGGATATTGACGCCGAGCAGCGTGATCCAGCGCCGCGAGCCCTTCACCTCCGGGCCGATCGCGAGCGTGAGCACGATGAGGACGATGCTCGCCGCGAAGATGATCAGGGCCGAGCGGCGGATCGCGCGCGGCGAGAGGAAGGACACCCCGAGCAGCACGATGCAGGACGGCACCAGGAACAGCACGTGACGGCTGAAGAAATGGAAGGGATCGAGCCCGATGCGGGTCGCAACCGGCGGGCTCGCCGCCAGCGACAGGATCACCCCGGTCAGCATCAGCCCCAGGATGGCGCCCATCAGCGGCTTGTCGACGGTCCACCACCACTCGGAAAAGGGGGTGCGTTCTTCACGGGAGAGCATGGGCGGCCGCTTTCGGACAGAGGTCCGTCCATTGGTCGCCGAGGTTGGTTACTGCAGGGTTAAGGAAGTGCGGATGTTTGGAGATGGAAGGGAGAGCGAACTGGTGGGACAATGCAGCCCTACACCACCGGCTTCACACCCGGCAGCGCCTGCACCAGTTCGCGGAACCTGGTGCCGCGGATCTCGAAGTTGCGGTACTGGTCGAAGGAGGCGCAAGCCGGGGACAGCAGAACGACGGCGTCGGTGAGACCCGCGGCCTCCGCATCGCGCGCGGCATGCTCGACCGCGACATCGAGGGTCCGGCTGATCTCGTGCGGCACCTCGCTGCCCAGCGTGCCCGAAAACTCCTGCGCGGCCTCGCCGATCAGATAGGCCTTGCGGATGCGCGGGAAGAAGCCCGTCAGACTGGTGATGCCGCCCGCCTTGGGCTTGCCGCCGGCGATCCAGAAGATGTCGGCGAAGGACGACAGCGCATGCGCGGTGGCGTCTGCGTTGGTGCCCTTGGAATCGTTGACGAACAGCACGTTGCCGCGGCGGCCGACCTGCTCCATGCGGTGCGCAAGGCCGGGAAAGCTGCGGAGGCCGCCCTGCAGCACATCGAGGCTGATGCCCATGGCAAGCGCGGCGGCGGCGGCACAGGCGGCGTTCTGCGCGTTGTGCAGGCCGCGCAGCGAGCCGATGCCGCCGAGCGCCGCGACCTCGCTGCTGGCCCCGCCCGAGGCTAGAACGATATTCCCATGCTCGACATAGATTCCGCTCGCCAGCGGGTTCTTGACGGAGATGCGCACGACATTCTTGCCGGCCCGGTCGAGCCGGTCGGCGATGTCGCGGCAAAAGCCGTCATCGACGCCGACGATGGCTGTTCCGCCGGCCTTCACACCGGCGACGAGACGCTCCTTCACCGCGGCGTAATGTTCAATCGTGCCGTGGCGGTCGATATGGTCTTCGCTGACGTTGAGCAGGATGCCGACGGAGGGGTCGAGCGAGGGCGTGAGGTCGATCTGGTACGACGACATCTCGATGACGTGGACGCGGCCCATGCGCGGCGGCTCCAGCGACAGGATCGCGGTGCCGATATTGCCGCCCATCTGGGTGTCGTAGCCGGCGACTTTCGTCAGATGCGCGATCAGCGCCGTCGTGGTCGACTTGCCGTTGGTGCCGGTGATCGCGACGAACGGCGCGTCTGGTGCATGCCGCCGCCGCTCGCGGCAGAACAACTCGATGTCGCCGATCACCTCACAGCCCGCCTCGCGCGCCTTCAGCACGCTCCAGTGCGGCACCGGATGGGTGAGCGGCACGCCCGGTGCGAGCACCAGCGCGGCAAAATTCGCCCACGAGACGCTGCGCAGATCGGCGGTGATGAAACCGGCCTGCACGGCCTTGGCGATGTTCTCCGCATTGTCGTCGGCGGCGATCACCTCTGCTCCACCCGCTTTCAGCGCATGACAGGACGCCATGCCGGACCCGCCGAGGCCGAACACCGCGACGGTCTTGCCGGCGAAGGATGTAACGGGGATCATGATGAATTCACCTCCGTCGTTCCAGGGCGCGCGAAGCGCGAACCCGGAACCTCGGGATTCCGGATCGCCCCTTCGCGTCGTCCGGAATGACGATCCTGGGCAGCCACTATCTTCACCGCAGCTTCAGCGTCGACAAGCCGGCAAGTGCCAGCATCACAGAGATGATCCAGAAGCGGATCACGATCTGCGGCTCGGTCCAGCCGAGCTGCTCGAAGTGGTGATGGATCGGCGCCATGCGGAAGATGCGTTTGCCGGTGAGCTTGAACGACACCACCTGGACGATGACCGAGACCGCCTCCAGCACGAACAGGCCTCCGATCACCGCGAGCACGATCTCGTGCTTCACCGCGACCGCGATGGCGCCGAGCATGCCGCCGAGCGCGAGCGAGCCCGTGTCGCCCATGAAGATCGAGGCTGGCGGCGCGTTGAACCAGAGGAAGCCGAGCCCGGCGCCGAGTAGCGCGCCGCACAGCACCGCGAGCTCGCCGGTACCGGCGACATATTTGATCTGCAGATAATCGGCGAACACCGCGTTGCCGGCGAGATAGGCGATCATCGCAAAGCTCGCGGTCGCGATCATCACGGGCACGATGGCGAGGCCGTCCAGACCGTCGGTGAGATTCACCGCATTGCCGGCACCGACGATGACGAAGGCGCCGAACACCACGAAGAACCAGCCGAAATGCAGCACGGTGTCCTTGAGGAACGGAATCGTCAGCGCTGTCGAGGCGGGATCGCGGTTCAGCCGCACCAGGGCGTAGCAGGCGACCAGCGCGATCACCGCCTCGATCAGCAGGCGGAGCTTGCTGCCGAATCCGGTCGTGGTCTGCTTGGTCACCTTGAGGTAATCGTCGTAGAAGCCGACGAAGCCGAAGCCGAGCGTCACCGCCAGCACGATCCAGACATAGGGGTTGAGCGGATTGGCCCACAGCACGGTGCCGACCGTGAGGCCGGACAGGATCATCAGCCCGCCCATGGTGGGCGTGCCCTTCTTGGCGAGATGCGACTGCGGACCGTCGGTGCGGATCGGCTGGCCCTTGCCCTGGCGGATGCGCAGATGATCGATGATCCAGGGCCCGAACAAGAATACGAACAGCGCGCCGGTGACGACGGCGCCGCCGGTGCGGAAGGTGATGTAGCGGAAGACGTTCAGGAAGGTGCGAACGGCACCGAAGCCCGGAAATGTGTTGGAGAGCTCGATCAGCCAGTAAAACATTCAGACGGTCCTATGGCGCCTTTGCACACGCGGCCTTGGCCTTCTTGTAAGCCTCGCGCGCATTCGCTGGTCTTCATCATCGGGCGGGCGCGATCTCGGGGATAACGCACGGCTTGGTGCCGCAAGGGTGGGATTCGAACGGCGCCTTCCAAGCAGTTTACGCCTTTGCCTGCAAGGCGGCCACCAGCCCCGGCACAAACTTGTTGACCCAGAACATCTTCTTGCTGCCCTTGACAACCACGACGTCGCCTGCCTTCAGCAGGCTCGCGACCTCGCTGGGCTTCAGCGTGGCGGGATCGTCATGCCAGCCGAGGCCCTTGCCGGCCGGGAGCACATCATAGAGGTGGCGCATCAGAGCGCCGACGCAGTAGACGGCGTCGATGCCGTCGAGATATTTGGCGAGGCCGGTGTGGTAGCTTGGTGCGTCCTCGCCCAGCTCCAGCATGTCGCCGAGAACCGCGACGCGGCGGCCCTCGCCCATGTGGCGGGCCTGGAGACTTTGCAGCGCAGCCGCCACGCTGGCCGGATTGCCGTTGAAGCTATCGTCGATCACGGTGATATCACCGACGGTCTGCTCGACGCCTCGGCCGGTCATGATGCCGACGCGGTCGAGCTTGATCGCCAGCGTCGCAACGTCGAGATGCGCAGCATGAACGGCGGCGAGCGCGGCCAGCGCATTGTGGACCCGGTGCGGCGCGCCAGGGGTGAGGCTGAAGGCGATCTCCTTCTTGCCGATCGCCGCGACGACCTGCCAGCTCTCGCCGTGGGGCGCGTGCGCGACCTCGTGCACCTCGGCATGCTCGCCGCCGAAGCGCACGACCTTGCCCTTCCACTCGGGCGCCTTGAGCCCGGCGGGCAGCACCAGCACACCGTTCTCGGGCAGGCCGAGCGAGATCGACACCTTCTCGCGCCTGATGGCCTCGAGCGAGCCGAGCTTTTCCAGATGCACCGGCTGGACGTTGACGACCAGCGCGACCGTCGGCTGCGTCAATTCGCTGAGCCGCGCGATCTCGCCTTGCTGGTTCATGCCCATTTCGACGACCCAAAGGCTGGCGTCTCGCCTGGCATTGCACAGCGTCAGCGGCACGCCCCAGAAATTGTTGAAGCTCGACGGGCTGGCATAGGCGTTCGGATAGGCCGCCAGGAACTCCTTGGTGCTGGTCTTGCCGGCGCTGCCGGTGAGGCCGATCACCGGCCCCTTGAAGCGCGCGCGTGCGGCACGTGCAAGGCGCCACAGGCCATCGATCAGCGTATCCTTCACGACGATCTGCGGAACGCGGATGCCTGGGATCTCGTGCGGCACGATCATCGCGACCGCGCCTGCGGCTTCGGCCTTGTCGGCGAACTCCCAGCCATCGCGCGCGCTGGCGAAGGCGGAGACGAAGCCGCCGCTCGGCGTCCCGCTCAGCGCGACGAACAGGCTGCCCGGCTTCACCAGGCGGCTGTCCTGCGTGACGAAGTCAATGGGCACGTCCGGAAACGATCCGGTAGCGCCAAGCGCACGCGCGACTTCGGCAATCGTCCATATTGGCGCGCTCATGCAACCCTCGACGCTAATGCGGCGGCAACCGCCTCGTGATCACTGAAGGGCAGAACCTCCGTGCCGACGATCTGTCCGGTCTCGTGGCCCTTGCCGGCAATCAGCAATGCATCGCCCTCCTGCAAGTCCTCGATCGCAGCGCGGATCGCAGCAGTGCGGTCGCCGATCTCGCGGGCGCCCTTCGCGGTGGCGAGGATCGCGGCGCGGATGGCTTCCGGCTTCTCGCTGCGCGGATTGTCGTCGGTGATGATGACCCCGTCGGCGTTTTCGGCCGCGATCTCGCCCATGATCGGACGCTTGCCGGCATCGCGGTCCCCGCCGGCGCCGAACACGACGACCAGCCTGCGCTTGGCATAGGGACGCAGCGCCTGCAGCGCCTTCGCGAGCGCATCCGGCTTGTGCGCGTAGTCGACGAAGATCGGCGCGCCGTTGCGCTCACCGACGCGTTCGAGCCGGCCCTTGGCGCCTTCGAGATGTTCGAGGCACGCAAACACGTTTGCGGCATCGCTGCCGGTGCCGATCGCAAGGCCGGCCGAGACCAGCGCGTTCTCGATCTGGAATTCGCCGACCAGCGGCAGCCGGACGGCAAAGCGCTTGCCGCGATGCTCGAGCGTGAGCTTTTGCGAGAACCCCTCGACCACGGCCTCGGTGAGACGGATGCCCTCGCCTGCCGCATCGCCGTTGCGGCCCACCGCCATCACGCGCAGGCCGCGCGCCTTCGCCGCCTCGATCGCTTCGGTCGAGCAATCATGATCGGCCGAAATCACCGCGGCGCCACCCGGCGGCACCAACTCGCGGAACAAGCGGAGTTTGGCCGCGAGATAATGCGCAACGGTCGGATGGTAATCCATGTGGTCGCGCGAGAGGTTGGTGAAACCGCCGGCGGAGACGCGGACGCCGTCGAGGCGGTACTGGTCGAGCCCGTGCGACGACGCCTCGAAGGCGAGATGCGTGACGCCCTCGCGCGCGATCTCATCGATCTGCCGGTGCAGCGCGATCGGATCGGGCGTCGTCAGCGAGCCGTAGACGGTGCGTTTGGACGAGACGAGGCCGATGGTGCCGATGCTGGCGGAGGCATGCCCCAGCCGCTCCCAGATCTGACGTGTGAACGCTGCGACCGAGGTCTTGCCGCTGGTTCCGGTCACCGCGGCAATCGTGGCGGGCTGCGCCGGGAAGAACCTTGCCGCAGCCAGCGCCAGCGCGCGGCGCGGATTGGCCGCCGCGATGAACGGCACCTTCGTCGCCGCAGGCGCATGATCGCCAACGATTGCGATCGCGCCAGCGGCAATTGCGGCGTCGATGAAGCGCGCGCCGTCGGTCTTGCTGCCCGCGAGCGCGAAAAACAGATCACCCGGCTTGACCACGCGGCTGTCGAGCGCAAGCTCGCCCACCTCGAGCCCCGCAACAGCGGGCTCGATGGCGGCGTCATGGCCAAGAACATCCTGGCCTAAGAGGTCGCGCAGCTTCATGGTCTTCCAGTCGACATGCCCCTGCCGGAAGGCCGATTCCCGAGGAATTCCGACTCAGCAGGGGCGATGGCCATCCCGGTTGATTACTGGGTTGTCCTGGATGCTGCAAGAATAAGGCGTTCGGCCGGAGGCAGCTCAAACCGCGGCTCGATGCCCAGAAGCGGCGCGATCCGCTCGATCACCTTTCCGCCGGTCGGCACCGCGTTCCAGCCCGAGGTGATGAAACCATGCGTTTCGGGCAGCGCCTGCGGCTCGTCCAGCATGATCAGGACGTGATATTTGGGATCGTCGCAGGGCAGGACGGCGGTGAAGGAATTGAGCACGCGCTTCTTGGCATAGCGCCCGTTCACGACCTTCTCGGACGTGCCGGTCTTGCCGCCAACGTAATAACCTTTGACATCTGCCTTTCTCGCAGAGCCGACTTCGGCATTGAGCCTCATCAGAAACCGCATCTTGTCGCTGGTGTCCGGCTTGATCACGCGCTTGGCCATCGCCATGGCTTCGGCTTCGCTGCGCTTCAAGAATGTCGGCGGAATCAAATAGCCGCCGTTCACCAGCGCGTTGATGCCCATCACGGCCTGCAGCGGTGCCACCGAGAGCCCCTGGCCGAACGCGGCGGTGACGGTGTTCAGCTCGCTCCAGCGTCGCGGCAGCAGCGGCGCCGCGCTCTCGGGCAATTCGGTACGCAGCCGCGTCGTCTGGCCCATCTTGGCGAGGAACGCCTTGTGCGCCTCGACGCCCTGGTTGAGCGCGATGCGCGCCGCGCCGATATTGGACGAGTAGGTGAACACTTCCTTGGTGTTGATGAAGCGCCCGAGCGGATGACTGTCGTGAATCGTGAACTTGCCGTAGTGCAGGTTCCCGCGCGCATCCCACATCGAGTTCAGATTGATCTTCCCGGAATCGAGGCCCATCGCCAGCGTGAACGCCTTGAAGGTGGAGCCCATCTCGTACACGCCGGTGGTCAGGCGGTTGATGCGATCCGGGTCGTGCGCCTCCTTCGGATTGTTGGGATCGAAATCCGGCAGGGACACCATCGCCACGATTTCTCCCGTCTTGACGTTGGAGACGAGGCCGGAAGCGGCCTTGGCGTGGAACTTGTCCTTGGCCTTGAGCAGTTCGTCGCGCAGCGCGTGCTCGACGCGCAAATCGACCGAAAGCTCGATCGGCTTCTGCAGGCGGTCGGTGGCAAAGCCGGCGCGGTGGAGATCGGCCAGTCCCTGATTGTCGAGCCACTTCTCCAGGCCGGCAATGCCCTGGTTGTCGATATTCACGAGACCGATGAGGTGGGCGACCTCGTTGCCGGTCGGATAGACGCGCTTGTTCTCACGCAGGAAGCCGATGCCTGGGATGCCGAGCTTGTGGACGGCCTGCTGCTGCGCCGGCGTCACCTCGCGCTTCAGCCAGACGAAGCCCTTGCGCGTCTTCAGGCGCTCGCGCACCTCGGCCTCGTCGAGGTCGGGAATGGTCGCGGTCAGGAGCTCGATCGCCTCATCCTTGTCGATGATGCGACGCGGCTCGCCGAAGAGGCTCGCCGCCTTGACGTCCGTCGCCAGAATGGCCCCGTTGCGGTCGACGATGTCGGGCCGAGCGGTCGCAACCACCTCCTGCGCCGCGGCGCGGCGCGCCCCGTGGGCGTCGGCGCCGATCGCGAACATCACGAGCCGGCCCCCGATCAAGGCGTAGATCGAGGCGAAGGCGACCATCGCAAGTCCCACGCGCGCGCGCGCCTTGGCGGTGCGATCGACATTGCGCCCGTACAGCACGCTGCGGATCAGCCGCTGCCGCCAGGGTTCATTCGACTTCTCGGTCGATCTTGCAGGCGTTGCCGGACTCATTGCCTGTCCTCGGGTTGAGGCACGGAGCCGGTCACCGTGTCAGGGTCGCTCGCGGCTTCGATGGCGTTGAGCATGGCCCCGATCGGATCGGGCTCGCCCGGCCTGAACATCCGTGGCGGGCGCTCCGGCAGATTCTTCAGCGAGTCGTATTGCGTGCCATTGACCGGCTTGAGGTGCAGATGCCGGTCGGACAGGCCCTGCAGGCGATGCGGGGCATCGAGCTTGGCCCACTCGGCCCGCAGTGCCGCGATCGCGTCGCGCTCCTCGCGGATCTCCGCACGCAGACGCAGTACCTTTTCGGTGCGCGCGGTGGAGTCCATCTTGATCCGGTAGACATGGGCAGCCGCGAAGATCAGCGCGCCGATGACAAGGAGGTGGATGATGCGCATGCGCTAGCCGCCCCTCATCACGTCCGAGAGTTTCGGCCAGGACGATGCCCCATCGGTCGCGTGCGCCGGCGCCGAAGTGCGCTCGGCGGCGCGCAGCTTTGCGGAGCGTGCGCGCGGATTTTGCGCCACCTCGTCCTCGCCGGCGACGACCGGCCGCCGCGTCAGCAGCTGGAAGCTCGGCGCGATTTGGGCAACTTCCGGCAGATGCCGCGAACCGCCGCCCGTCTTGGAACGCTCGCCGAGGAAATTCTTGACGATGCGGTCTTCCAGCGAATGGAACGAGACGACGACGAGGCGACCACCGGGCTTGAGGACGCGCTCGGCCGCGGCGAGCGCCGTCTGGAGTTCCTCGAGCTCCTCGTTGACGAAGATGCGCAGTGCCTGGAACGTCCGCGTCGCCGGGTGAATGTCCCCGGGCTTCGACCGCACGACCCTGCCGACGAGATCAGCAAGCGCGCGCGTGGTCGTGAACGGGGTCTCCTGCCGGTCCGCGACGATGGCGCGGGCGATGCGGCGCGAATGCCGCTCCTCGCCGAAGAGATAGATGATGTCGGCAAGATCGCTTTCGGAGGCGCGCGCGACGACGTCCGCCGCAGTCGGCCCTGTCTGCCCCATCCGCATGTCGAGCGGACCGTCGAGACGGAACGAGAAGCCGCGGCCGGCCTGGTCGAGCTGCATCGAGGACACGCCGACATCCATCACGACACCGTCGATGGTCTCGAAGCCGAGCGAAGCGCAGACGTCGGCAAGGTGGGAGAAGCGGTCCTCGACCAGCGTCAGCCTTCCGGCGGAACTCTTGACAAGCTCGGCACCACCGGCAATCGCGGTGCGGTCGCGATCGATGGCGATGAGTCGGGTTCCCGGCACGTCCAGAATCGCACGGCTATAGCCGCCGGCACCAAAAGTGGCGTCGACGTAGACGCCGCCCTCGCGCGGGGCCAGATACGCGACGGCCTCACGGCCAAGAACGGGAACATGAGGAGTCGAGCTCATGCGCGTGACCTGAGGATCGCCAAGCCTGACACCCAAGCGAGATCGGCGTGGAACAAGCCCATAACGCCTCGAATGATTGCGCGTCGCGGCGGTTCCACGACAAACCCCTTGTCCAGCATGGTTACCGAGCCCGATCGTCCCGGGCCGCAAACCCAGTGTTCCCAGCAGAATTTGTCGGGCAGCCATGGGATTTCGAGCCAAATACGCTTTGGCCGCCTCCGGACGCGGGTCGGCTCTTCATCCCTCAGTAACGGTCCTTAGCGTTAAGAAAGCGTTGCTCGACTCGTCACAAGTGGAAAGGTGAAGAAAGGGTGATGCTTCATCCACACACATCGCCAAAATGAATCCGTTAACCGCGCCGCGCGATTGCGCGCGATGGACGGTAAAGGAATAGTAAAGAGAAGCGCTTGCCCGCTCTCCATCCACTTGAGCTGTTTATGCCGTCCGGTTCGTCCACGCCGTCTGGATCTGATTCGAAGCGTCCCCGCGTTCTCCCGGTTCCCAAGACCGTGGCGAACGTGCGGACGTTCGAACCCGACTCCTCGATCGTCTCGGACATCATTCCGTCGCCCAATTACGGCGAGCGCAACAAGGGACGGCAGCCCGATATGATCGTGCTGCATTACACCGGCATGCCCGATGTCGAAGGCGCGCTGGCGCGGCTGTGCACGGCGGGCACTGAAGTGTCGGCGCATTACGTCGTGCTGGAGGACGGCCGTATCGTGCAATGCGTGCCCGAGGCCAAGCGCGCCTGGCACGCAGGCGTCTCCTCCTGGGCCGGCGAGGACGACATCAACTCGTGCTCGATCGGCGTCGAGATCATCAATCGCGGACATGATTGGGGCTATCCGGAGTTTCCGCTGCGCCAGATCGCGGCCGTGATCGCGCTGTGCCGCGGCATCATGCTCCGCCGCAAGGTGCCGGCCCACCGGGTGCTCGGCCATTCCGACGTTGCGCCCGCCCGCAAGAAGGACCCCGGCGAAAAGTTTCCGTGGCATTCGCTGGCCAATTCCGGCGTCGGCCACTGGGTCACGCCAGCGCCGATCGTCCGCGGCGAAACTCTGATGCTCGGCACCATCAGCGACGCCGTGCTGAGCCTGCAGCAGGCGCTGGCAAGATATGGCTATGGCGTGCCGCTGAACGGCAAATACGACGCCGCGACGATGGAAGTCGTCACCGCCTTTCAGCGCCATTTCCGTCCGGCGCGGCTCGATGGCGTCGCGGATCATTCAACGCTGTCGACGTTGCAGGCCCTGCTGGCGAGTCTGCCGCAAGACGCGACAAGTGTCGCGTCGAAGTGACGGGATCGCCGAACGCTGCATCATGACGGGAGCTCTTGCGACGGCTGAGCGCGTCGCGATCTCGACTTGACGAGACTGTCACGAAGCCCCATGCGTATTCCGTCAGTCGGCCGGACGGCCGCTCCGGCAAGTGCCGAAAGGCCGCCGGGGAGGAAAGTCCGGGCTCCCTTGACATGCGGTGCCGGATAACGTCCGGCGGGGGTGACCCCAGGGAAAGTGCCACAGAGAACGAACCGCTTCCTCCTCCGAGGAAGTAAGGGTGAAAAGGTGCGGTAAGAGCGCACCGCGGTTCCGGCAACGGGGCCGGCATGGCAAACCCCACCGGGAGCAAAACCGAATAGGGACGGCATAGCGGGCTGTTCGCGCAAGCGATAACGCCGCGGGGCGATGTCAGGCCCGCCGTCCGGGTAGGTTGCTCGAGGCCATGTGCAAACACGGTCCCAGAGGAATGGCCGTCACGTATCGTTCGCGCAAGCGGGCGGTGCCCTACAGAACCCGGCTTACAGGCCGGCTGATGTTCTAAGGCGTTTTCGAGCGACGTGGACTTCCGGTTCGCGTGAGGAAAACGCGTCTTGCTGACGAAGCAGCGAGGGGTTCGGTGCCAACCGCATCGGACCCCTCACCATTTTCACCGAGCGCGCGAATACCAGTGTCGTTCCGGGGCGTGCGCAGCACGAGCCCCGGAATGACGGCCGCTGGCTAAGCGACGATCTTCTCCAACACCGCCATCAGCGCCTGCGGCGCGGTGACATTCGGCGCATGGCTGGCGTCGAGCTCGAAATAGCGCCAGCCGTGCTCGTTCTCCGTCCGCCTCGCAAACTGTCCGAACACGTCGCCCGGCGGAATGCGCGTGCAATAGATGTAGCTGCGCGGCATCGTCGGCTCGCCATGTTCGAGCCTCAAGCGCGTCTCGAAGCACTTGATCGGCATCGGGACACGGCGCGCGTTGAGCCAGTCGAGATCGGCTTGCGGTGTGTCCGGAGGCGGCGGGTTCGGCGCAATGCGATAGCCGTCGCCGTCTGCAACCGCCTTGCGCATCGGCTCGCGCCCGCTTTCGTTGAGATCGAACAGCGACTGGCCGTCGCGCGGCACGAAGGCGTCGAGATAGATCAGCTGAGTCACGCGCTCGCGCATGCGATCAGCGACGCCGGTCGCGACCATGCCGCCATAGCTGTGGCCAAGCAGAACGATGTCGCTCAAATCCTCGAAGGCGATGACGTTGAGGATGTCCTGGATGTGCGTGTCCAGATCGATCGCGGGACTTGCGAGATGGGCGCGCTCGCCGAGCCCGGTGTAGGTCGGCGCCACCAGGCGGTGCCCGGCTTGTGCCACCAGCGGATGCATCTTCTTCCAGGCCCATCCGCCGGACCACGCGCCATGACAGAGCAGGAAGGTCTTCGCGCGTGCGGCCATCGGCGTTTCCATCGTTCTTGGTTGTGCGATGGAGTGTAGCGGCCGGGCGCGCGATGTAAACGCCGCTCAGGCCGCGCGCGTATCCGCTTTGACCAGCACCGGTGCAAGCTCGCCGCCCTCGCGCCGCAGCTTGCCCGCCTCGAAACCGTGCATTCCGAGCTGCCATTGCAACCCGACGATGGCGCCCTTGGTCGGCTGCAGAAGTGCGAGCGAGGCGATCAGCGTCACCGGGAGCCACACCGCGAGCTGGAGCCATTCCGGCGGCGCGTAGGCGGTCTCGACCGCGAGGATTCCCGGCACCACGAGATGGCCGACCACGACCATCACGAGATAGGCCGGAAAGTCGTCTGCGCGCTGATGAAACAGCTCCTCGCCGCAATGGTCGCAGGCGTGAGCCACTTTCAGGAAGCGGCCGAACATGTGCCCCTCCCCGCAATTGGGACATTTGCCGCTGAATCCGCGCCACATCGCCTTTGCCAGGGAGACTGTCGCCATGACCACACCTCTTCCTTTTCGATGATCCATACAATAATGTCTTGTATCCATACATTCAAAGGATATGGGCCTGATTTGCATGGGCTGGATCCCTACAATCTCCGAACTCTCGGGTCCGCGCTACCAGCGCATCGTCGAGGCCATGGAGGCCGACATCGCTGCCGGCCGGCTGGTACGGGGCCAGCAGCTCCCGACGCAGCGCGCGCTCGCAAAAGCACTCGGCATCGACCTCACCACGGTGACGCGCGCCTACACCGAGGCGCGGCGCCGCGGCATCATGGAAGCCCGTGTCGGCCAGGGCTCGTTCGTTTCGGAGACCAGCGCGCGCCGCTCGGTCGACCTGCCGCATCCGGTCGCGATCGACCTCTCGATGAACGTGCCGCCGCATCCGCTCGAGGCGCAGCTCGACGAGCGCATCATCGCGGGCATGGAAGCCATCCGCGCACAATCGGGCCTGACCGCCTATCTCAACTATCAACCGCCCGGCGGCAGCCTCCATGAACGCGAGGTCGCGGCGCGCTGGCTGCGCACCCGCGTTCCGCACGCGCAGGCCGACAGGCTCGTGATCTTTCCCGGCGCACAGACGATCCTCTTCAGCCTGCTCGCCCAGCTCGCGCGGCCCGGCGAAACCGTACTGACCGAAGCCCTGACCTTTCCCGGCGTCAAGGCGGCCGCCGCGCGGCTCGGCATCAAGCTGGTCGGCGTCGCCATGGATGAGGCCGGCATCCTTCCCGACGCGCTGGCCAAGGCGTGCCGCACGCACCGGCCGAAGGCCGTCTATCTGATTCCGACGCTGCACAATCCGACCACCGCAACGCTTTCCGACGAACGCCGTGGTGCCATTGCAAGGATCGTTCGCGACACCGGTACGATCCTGATCGAGGACGACGCCTACGGCCTGCTCGACCGCTCGGCCTCGCCGATCGCAAGCCTCATTCCGGAGCGGACATACCTTGCGACCACACTATCAAAATGCATCGCGCCCGCGCTGCGCGTTGCCTACCTTCTGACGCCCGACAGCGGCGCGCAGCGGGACATGCGCATGTCCTTGCAGGCGACCGTGCAGATGCCTGCTCCGCTGATGGTGGCGCTGGTGACGCATTGGATCGAAAGCGGGATTGCCGATCGCATCATCAGCGCCATTCGCAGCGAGGCGATCGGCCGTCAGCAGCTCGCGCAACGCACGCTGAAGGGTTTTCAATTCCTGGCCAAGCCTGCCGCACATCATCTGTGGCTGCGGCTGCCCGAGGGCCGGCTGGACATCGCGGCAGATCTCCTGCGAAACGGTCTTGCCGTCGTCGCAGGCGATGCCTTCACCGTCGACGGGGCACCGCCGCATGCGGCACGTGTCTCGCTGGGCGCGGCACGGAACAGATCGGAATTGACGGAAGCGCTGCGCATCCTGATCGGCGCGCTGCAGAAACCTGCCGACACGAGGCAGATCGTGTAGATCATCGACGATGACGGCGGTGGCCGGAGCGCACCGCCGGTGTCATCGATGACGGATGGGCCTGCGATGCATACGCATCGGCAGGCATCCCCCGCTGGTCAAGAGCCGCACGCGCCGCCGGCGTGAGCTGGCCGCCATTCAGGACGTCGCGGTCAGGATGAGCGGCCTGATAGGCCGCAGGCTCGGAAAACTGAGCCAGGGCCAAGGTCGGCGTCAACGCCACCGCGAGCAGCGCGGCTGCAGCGGCAATCCTGGTGAGGGTCATCGTCGTTCTCCATATCGCCTACAGGACTGGCCGATCCGGACGAATGATCGCATCGGGTGGTCCGAGGATTGAAGTACGGCCGTCATGTAGGCGCGCCTTTCGCGAATGCCCGAACCCCGCAGATCACGCTTGCGTGCAGCATGGATTGACCTGCAAGGCAGCAGGCATGTTATGCGAGCGCTGGCGATCACCACTCGGGATCGTCCCTTGCGACAAGGCTAATCTGTTGGAAACGCTCACCTACATCCTGCTGCTGTTCGGCGCTCTCGCCGGCGGCTTCGTGTCGGGACTTGCCGGGTTCGGCACCGCGCTGATGGCGCTCGGCATCTGGCTCTACGTCCTGCCGCCCTCGCTGGCGGTACCGCTGGTGCTGATCTGCTCGGTGATTGCGCAGACCTCGACGCTGCCCTCGATGTGGAAGAGCTTCGATCTCTCGCTGGTCTGGCCGTTCCTGATCGGGGGCCTGATCGGCGTACCGCTGGGCACCATGATGGTCGCCTCGGCCGATCCGAAAGTGTTCAAGCTCAGCGTCGGTGTGCTGCTCCTGCTGTTTTCGAGCGCGCTGTACCTCAACAAGCGGCCGCTCGCCTTCAAGTTCGGCGGCCGGATCGCGGATGGTGCGATCGGCTTTGCCGGCGGCATCCTGGGCGGACTCGCCGGCCTGTCGGGGCCGTTGCCGATCCTGTGGGCCAACATCCGCGGCTGGAACAAGCACGAACGACGCGGCATCTTCCAGCTCTTCAATTTCACGGTGCTCGCCACCGCGCTGGTGCTGCAGACGGCATCGGGCCTGGTCGAACTGAAAGTGGTCTGGCTCGCCCTGGTCGCCTTTCCGGGCACCCTGATCGGCACATGGACCGGCGCGCGCGTCTATCACGCCCTGAGCGACAAGCACTTCGGCGACGTCGTGCTTGGCCTGTTGTTCCTCTCGGGGCTCGGTCTCGTCTGGAACAGCCTGGGCACGCAGTAAAGCGCAATGACATGAGGATCGTCATCGCGCTTTCTCATTCCCACCTCCGGCAGCGGCGCGTCGGAAGATTCGCCCCGCCGCCGGGGCCTCATTCCGCTGCCGCGATCCGTCCGAGCTCCACCACCTGGCGCTCGAACAGGCCGCGATAGATGCCGCCCGGCCTGGCTGCGAGCATCGCATGCGTGCCTTGCTCGACGATCTCGCCGCGGTCGAACACCAGGATGCGATCGAGACTCTTCACGGTCGACAGGCGATGGGCGATCACGATCGAGGTGCGGCCGTTCATCAGCCGCTCCATCGCCTCCTGGATCAGCGCCTCCGATTCCGAATCCAGGCTTGAAGTCGCCTCGTCCAGGATCAGCACCGGCGCATCCGCAAGGAAGGCGCGCGCCAGCGCGACACGCTGACGTTCGCCGCCCGACAGCTTCACGCCGCGCTCGCCGACCAGCGTGCCATAGCCCTTCGGCAGGCGCAGGATGAAGTCGTGCGCGTTGGCTAGCCGCGCCGCCTGCTCGATCGCCTCGAGGCTGGCGCCGGGCCGGCCATAGGCGATGTTCTCGGCGAGCGAACGATGGAACAGGATCGGCTCCTGCTGCACGATCGCGATCTGGCTGCGCAGCGACTGCTGCGTGGCCAGCGCGATGTCCTGCCCGTCGATCAGCACGCGGCCGCCGGTGACGTCGTAGAGCCGCTGCACCAGCTTGACGAAAGTGGTCTTGCCGGAGCCGGAGCGGCCGACGAGCCCGACCCGCTCGCCGGCGCGGATCGTCAACGACAGCCCGTCATAGAGCGGCGCGCGATGGCCGCCATAGTGGAACGTGACGTCGTCGAACGCGATCTCGCCGCCTTCGATCGAGATCGGCCGCGCGTCGGGCGCATCGGCAATTCCGATCGGCTCGTCATGGATCGCCACCAGCTCGTCCATGTCGTTGACCGAGCGCTGGAGGTTGTTGATGTGCATGCCGACGTCGCGCAAGTACGCGTGGATGACGTAGTAGCTCGTCAGCACATAGGTGACGTCGCCGGGCGAGGCGTGACCCGACATCCACAGCAGCACCGACCCGCCGATCACGGACGCGCGCAGGCACAGCAGCAGGGACAGCTGCGCCATGGCCGTGTAATTGTAGCGATACCAGGTCCGCCGCACGCGCACGCGCCAGCGGTTGATGACGCGGGCGAGCCGCGTGTCCTCGCGCAGCTCCGCGCCGAAGGACTTCACCACGGCATTGCAGGTCAGCGCATCCGCAAGCGTACCACCCACCTTGGTGTCCCAGGCATTGGAGACGCGTGCGGCCGGCGCAATGTAGCGGGTCGAGAACACCACAGTGATCGCGACGTAGACGATCGCCCCGACCGCGATCACGAGGCCGAGCGAGGTCCAGTGCACGCCGATCAGGATCATCGAGCCGACCAGCACCAGCAGCGAGGGCGCCAGCGCCATCAGGATGGTGTCGTTGAGCAGGTCGAGCGCCCACATGCCGCGGGTGATCTTGCGCACGGTGGATCCGGCGAAGGAGTTGGCGTGCCAGTCGGTCGAGAAGCGCTGCACGCGCGTGAACGCGTCCTGCGCGACGTCGGACATGATCTTCAGCGTGAACGGCACGATGGCTTGAAGACCGACGAGCCGCAGCACCATCGAGGCCGCGCCCAACGCCACGATGGCGCCGAACGCGACGAGCGCGGCGTGCCGCGCATCGGGGTCGGACGGGCCTCGCGTCAGCGCATCCACCAGATGCCCGGAGAATACCGGCATGAACAGGTCGGCAATGGTCGCACCCAACAGGCCGCCGGCCACCACGAGGCCGCGCCCGGGCTGCTTCAGCCAGTGCCGGAATACGAAGGGCAGCACCACGCGAATGGCGGCAGGCTTTTTTGACAGAGCGGTCATGACATCATCCGGCCGCGCGCGCGGGCCGGCTCCATCGATGGACGCAGACCGGCCGCGAGGGCCCGGACGGCGTCACTCAAAACTGACTTTGACTTGGGGAGCGGAGCGATCGGGACGCCTGGTCTGAACCTCGGCCCAATCGAAGCTGGCGGAAGAGGCCTCTAGCAGGCCGCGTACATTCCGAGCCGAGCGATCATCGAGCGCGGGCGTACGATCTGCGAATGCGACGAAATCATGCAAATCCCTCCCGGTCCGAATGAATGAGATACGCTTTATAGATGTGCCGTTTTCGATTGGCAACGGGGCTCGCGCGAGATCACGCACGAGTGTTGCAGATGGGTACGCAGGCCTTCGCCACGCTCAAGCTCGGATCGCGCCCCTAATGCGCGTCGCCGCCGGCGCCGAACGGCGAAGCCGGTCTGTCCAGCAGCGCGACCAGCAAGCTGAGGCCGAGATAGAACACCGCCAGGATGAGGAACGCGTCGCCGAAGCTCATCACCACGGCCTGGCGATGCACGATCTGGCTGAGCTGCTTCATCGCCATCAGCGCGGAATCGCCGAGCCCCTGGAACTTCTGCATGAACATGGTCAGGGTTTCGGTCGCGGTGGCGTTGCCCCAGGTCACGCGCTCCTGGAGGCGCGCGATGTGCAGGTCGGTACGGTCATTGAGCACGGTGTTGATGACGGCGAGGCCGACCGCGCCGCCAAGATTGCGCATCAGGTTGAACAGGCCGCTCGCGTTCTTCACTTTCTCGGGCGGCAGCGTGCCGAGCGCGACGTTGTTGGTCGGCACCATCGCGAACATCATGCCGATGCCGCGCAGGATCTGAGGCACCAGCAGCTCGTAGAAGTCGTAATCCCGGGTCATCCACGTCATCTGGTAGGAGCCGATCGCGAACACGATGAGGCCGAAGGCGATCATGTAGCGCATGTCGACCTTCGCCATGAGGCGGCCGACCAGCGGTGCGACCAGGAACATGGTGATGCCGGAGACGAACATGGTCTCGCCGATCATCAGCGCGCTGTAGCCCCGCACCTCGGCGAGATAGCGCGGATAGATGTAGGTCAGGCCGTAGAGGCCGATGCCGATGCAGAATTGCAGCGTGCATCCGACGGCGAAATTGCGATCGGAGAAGGTGCGCAGATTGACGATCGGCTCGGCCGCCGTGAACACGCGCCAGAAGAAGGCGACCGCGGAGATCCCGCAGATCCAGGCGCAGATCGCGACCGAGGTATCCTGCATCCATTCATATTGCGGTCCTTCCTCCAGCACATATTCCAGCGTGCCGAGGAAGCCGGCCATGAACAACAGCCCCCACCAGTCGAAGCGGTCGAGCAGTTCGAAATGCGGCTCGTCGAAATCGACCAGAGCCAGCACGCCGATGGTGATGCCGATACCGGGCACGACATTGATGAAGAACAGCCAGTTCCACGACATCAGGTCGGTGATGTAGCCGCCGACCGTCGGGCCGATGGTCGGGGCCAGCGTCGCGACCAGTCCGATGATGGGCCCGACGATGTGGAACTTGGTGCGCGGGAACACGGTGTAGGCCGAGGCGAATACGGTCGGGATCATGCCGGCGCCGAGAAAGCCCTGGAGCGCGCGCCAGAGGATCATCTCCTCGATCGTCGTGGCGAGGCCGCAGAGCAGGCTTGCGGCGGTGAAGCCGGCCGCCGAGATCGCGAACAGCAGTCGCGTGCCGAAGGCCCGCGACAGGAAACCCGAGAGCGGGATCGCGATCACCTCGGCGATCAGATAGGCGGTCTGAACCCAGGAGACCTCGCTGGAGCTCGCCGACAATCCGGCCTGAATCTCGCTGAGGGAGGCCGACACGATCTGGATGTCCAGGATCGACATGAACATCCCGAACACCATGATGATGAACGCGAACAGCCGCTTCGGCGCGATGCGGTCCGAGGCGGGATCCGCTATCACGGCAGATGAAGCGGTGGCGGCGTCGGCCATCGTCCGATCTCGCGGGCTCGGGTCGGCTACTGCGGATGAACCGTGGGATCGTCGAGATCGACCTCACTGTCGGCGTCGGCGGCGCCCTTGTTGGTGTCGACGATCGCATACACCGACATGCCGGCGCGGAGCAGGTTCTGCTTCGCCACCGATTTCGGCACACGGATGCGGACCGGCACGCGCTGCACGATCTTGGTGAAGTTGCCGGTGGCGTTATCGGGCGGCAGCAGCGTGAACACCGAGCCTGCGCCCGCGGCGATGCTGTCGACGACGCCGGAGAACTTGCGCATGCCATAGGCATCGACCTTGATCGTCACCGGTTGACCGGGCCGGATGCGCTTGAGCTGCGTCTCCTTGAAGTTGGCGTCGATGTAAACGTCATCGAGCGGCACGATGTTGCCGAGGCGCTGACCGACCGCGACGAAATCGCCCGTGTTGACGAGGCGATTGGAGAACGTGCCGTTGACCGGCGCGCGCACCGCGGTGAAGCCGAGGTCGCGCTCGGCCTTGGCGAGCGTGGTCTTGAGCTCGGCGAGCTGAGCCTGGGCTTCGGCCTGCTGCGCCTTGGCGACATCGACATTGCTGACGGCGACGTCGTAGGCAGCCTGCGCGGCCTTGACAGCGGCGGCGCCCTGATCGCGTCCGGCTTCCGAGCTCTCGAAGGTGGCGCGCGAGGCGAAGCCCTTGCTGCTCAGCGCTTGCTGGCGCTCGTAGTCGAGGTCGGCGCGCTTGAGGCCTGCTTGCGCCGAGACGAGCTGGGCCTTCGCCTGCGCAACCTGGCTGTCGAGCGCGGCGACCTGGCGGCCGATGCGATCGATGGTGGCTTGCTGAGTGGCGATCTTGCTCGCGGCGGCTTCGACCGCGATCTTGTAGTCGCCGTCGTCGATGCGGAAGACGATGTCGCCGGCGCGGACCGACGTGTTGTCGCCGGGGAGGATCGAGGCAATGTGGCCGGAAACGCGCGCGCCAAGCATGGTGTTGTTGGCGCGGACATAGGCATCGTCGGTGGAGATATAGAAACGTCCGACCAGCGTGTAGTAGCCGGCATAGCCCGCAACAGCGAGCGCAAGGAGGAGGCCGACGCCCATCAGGACGAATTTGCGCTTGCCTGATCTCGGAGCGCCGGCGGCGGGCGCATCTGGCGCGGATGCAGCCGGCTTGTCGGTCACGGGCTTTTCCGGCGTCTCCGGAGGCGGCCGTTTCGCGTCCTCGGCGACATGAGTGCGCAACTGCTCGGCAGGGGGTGCGGAGGCCTCCGACGCGACATCACCGCTCGACTGCTCCTCCGCCACTTCCTGGCGAAGGACGCGCGCCGTCTGGTCTCTCGATACGGCCATAACGGCCTCCCCCAAAATATACGCAACCGAGGTCGACCGTGCTTGCGGCCGGTTCCTCGCTCATTCCAAATATCATTGACCGAACGGTTCGGTCAATATACATATCAAACTCGGACTGGACCCTAATGGGTCGACCTTTCGTTGGCGCTTCACAGTTCAACATCCCGGCCAGAAATCTTCCGAGACCCTAAACCAATGGTTGTAGCCAGCGACGAACATCTGCACGTCGTCCAAGATGAGGACAATTCCAAGCGCCGCCAGATCCTGGACGGTGCCCGCAAGGTGTTCATGGACCTGGGTTTCGACGGCGCCAGCATGGGCGAGATCGCCCGTGCCGCGCAGGTCTCCAAGGGCACGCTTTACGTCTACTTCGCCGACAAATCCGCGCTGTTCGAAGCCATCCTCGAACAGGAGGCACTCCGGCACGGCCAGGTCGTGTTCAATTTCGATCCTGCGCGAGATGCCAAGACGACGCTGAAGGAGTTCGGCCTCGCCTACCTTCAGCTGGTCTGCCGGCCCGGCGGCGGATCGGCGATCCGCACCGTGATGGCGATCGCCGAGCGCATGCCCGATGTCGGCCGCCGCTATTATGCGCGCGTGCTGGACAAGTCCATCAACCGCCTCTCCGGTTATCTCAAGGCCCGCGTCGCCGCCGGCGAGCTTGAGATCGGCGAATGCGATCTCGCCGCCTCGCAGTTCATGGAGCTGTCCAAGGCTTCGCTCTTCCTGCCCTTCGTGTTCCAGGCCGCACCCGCGCCGTCGGAACAGCGCATGACCGAGGTGGTCGAGAGCGCGACGCGGATGTTCCTGGCCGCATACCGGGCCAGATAGCACCGACGAGCCACGCGTTGCACGGGCCGGCCGCGCGACACTATATTGCGGTCATGTCTCGTGATCTTCGCCCGCCGGTCGATATCCTCCACTACGAGATCGTCCAGGAACAGGCCTCCGCGCTTGGACGGATGGGCCGCACACTCGAACAGGCGCTGACGCGTTTGCGTGAGTTCGACGCCGTGCACGCAGCCACCGAGTTGCCGCCCTCAATGCAATCGGCCAGGCGCAAGCTGGTGGTGGAAGCAGGCCAGGCCCTGTGGATGTTCGTGGTGCAACGCGAGGCGTCCGGCCTGCGCGACAGCCGCCATATCATGCGCACCTACAACGTCCCAAGCGAAGTGCAGCGGTGCATGGGGCTGGCGCCCACGCCATCGAAGCCGGCCTCGACGTGACGCCGGCTGCGGCCCTCAGTCGGTGATCTGTTTCCTCAACGCCGCGAGATCGTTGACGACCATCTTGGTCGGGCCGGTCGAAATGATGCCGTCGTCCTGCAGACGGTTGAGAATCAGGCTGATCGACTGCCGCGTTGCCCCGATCATGCGCGCGAGATTGGCCTGCGTGATGCGGCCGAGCGAAATGGGGCCACTCTCGTCCTGCGCGGCGTTCTCGCACATCTTCACCAGCAGCAGCACCAGTCGTTCCGCGGCTTTCTGCCCCGCCAGCGTCTGGGCCAGCATGGAATAGGTCTCGCCCTTGAAGCCGAGACACTCGATCAACGCCACGGCGAACGATGGCGACTGCGCGATCAGCCGACGGATCGCATCCTGGTCGAGATGCAACGCTTCGACCCGGCCGAGCGCGCGCGCCGACCAGCTATGGCGGTGATCGCCAAGGATGTAGGGTGCGCCCACGAAATCGCCGGCCTCCCAGGTCGACAGCATCAATTCGCGGCCCTGCGTCCCGGAATGGGTGCTTTCGACGATGCCGCTCAGGATGATGTGGATGCCGCTCGCGGGCTCCCCCTCTCGCAGCAGGTATTGGCGGTTCTGGTAGCTGGCCAACCTGCCGGTCCGCATCACCAGATCCAGATCGGGCTTATCCAGCGTATTCAGCACATATCGTCCGGTCCCGGCCCTTCGCTGTTCGGCGCACGGCTCACCTGGATCGGCCACCTCATGGGCATGACTGCGCCCCACGCTCGGTCTCCCTTCGAGTGACGGCTCGAAGGCTAGGAGGTCTCCGGTCGGATTGCAACGCGGCGCAAATGCTCAAGCCTGGGCTGCCGCTCCCATGAACGCGCAGGCGAGGTCGGTGAGCAGACGCTCCCTCCCCGCCGGCGCCAGAAACGTTACGCCGTAGGGCACGCCGGCCCCGGTCACCGCGTGCGGGACCGCGACTGCCGCGAGCCCGAGCGGATTGGCGTAGTTGGTGTAGTAGCCATTGTTGAAGTTGGCCGTCAGCGGATCACGCGCGACATCATCGATGCTGAGCACGGTCCCGACCGTTGGCACGATCAGCGCATCGTGGTCTTGCCAGAAGTCCCTCAACGCGTGTTGGACCTCCTTGACCTTGTAGAGAGCGCGGTAGGCATCGGCTGCGGACAACGTCCGGCTGCCGAGGACGAGATCGCGCACGATCTTGACGCCCACACCGGGATTTGCGTCGAGGAACGCGCCGACCGAGACATCCCGCTCGGCCAGGAACGGCCCGAAGAACATCAGATCGTTGATCGAGGTGAACGGCGAGAAATCAACCGGCGCGGCCGGCATGTCGATCTGCCGCAACCGGCGAAGTCCATCGCCGAACAGCCTTTCGGTCTCGGGATTGCCAAAGAATCTGAGCTGATCGAGGCGTGGCATCGCGACGCGAAACCGCCGCGCGGGCGGCCGCTGCTCCGCCCAGCCTGGAAAGTCGAGCGGCGAGAAGCAGTCGTCGGCATCGCGCCGCGCCAGAACGCGATAGATCTCGTAGCCGTCGCGCGGCTCGCGCGTGTAAAGCGAGATCGTGTCGAAGCTTCGGCAAGCATAGACCATCCCACGCTGGCTGAAGGCTCCGGGCGCCGGCTTGAAGCCCGTAACGCCGCAATAAGACGCCGGCACCCTGCCCGATCCGCCGGTGTCGGTGCCGAAGGCAAAGGACGATGTGCCGGTTGCGACCGACACCGCCGCCCCCGAGCTGGAGCCGCCCGGAATGTAATCCGGATTGTGCGGGTTGCGGGCGATACCGTAGGGCGAGCGCACGCCGACGAGGCCGGTCGCGAACTGGTCCATGTTGGTCTTTCCGACATAGATCGCCCCGGCGGCGATCGCGTCAGCGACGACAGGACTCGTATCCTTCGCGAGGTAGGCAAACTCCGGACACGCCGAAGTCGTCTGCTCGCCTGCGACATCGATGCAGTCCTTCACCGAGAAGATGAGTCCGTAGAGAGGCAGCCTGTCGATCTCGTCGATGCGCGCATCGAGCGCGCGCGCCGCGGTCATGACATTGTGGGGACGGGCGGTCGATATCCATACCCCGCTCTGATCGGCGCCGCTCAGGCGCGACAGCACATGCGCCGCGACATCGGAAGGCTTGAGCGCGCCGCTTCGATAGGCGGCGCGGAGTGAGCCTGGCGAGACATCCATGTCAGCGGCCGATCACCTTCTCGATATAGGCCGGCTGGATGAAGGCCTCGAAGCCGGCGCGCGGCAACAGCTTGGGCAGGCGCTCCTGCTTGACCAGGAAATCCGCGGTCGCGACCAGCGTATCGACGAACTCGCCTTTCTTCGCGGATGTACCGAGATACTGCTCCGTAAGCTGTTTGTCGCAGGGCACCATTCCGGTGCCCTTCATCATGCGGGTTGCGTCCTCGAGCGGCAGCGAGAGCTCCTCCGCAATGATCTCGGCCGTCTTCTCCGGATTCTTCAGCCAGAAATCGATGCCTTCGCATTCAGCCTTGACGAACTTCTCGACGTAGGACGGGTACTTCTCCGCGAACGCGTTCATGACGACCCCGATGTCCCAGGTCGGGTAGCCGCGCCTCGCCATGTCGCCCGAGGTGACGAGGATCTTGCCGCCGTTCTTCACGGCCTTGTCCAGGTTCGGCTCCCAGAACCATGCGGCGTCGATGTCGCCGCGAAGCCAGGCGGCGGCAATGTCGGACGGGGCAAGGTCGATGATCTTCATCGAGGCAGGGTCGACGCCTTCGTTCTTCAGCGCCTGGAGCAGCAGGTAATGTGTGGTCGAGCCGAAGGGGGCAGCCACGGTCTTGCCCTTCAGGTCCTTGAGCGAAGTGATGTTCTTGTCTGCGCGAACCACCATCGACTCGACATAGTCGAGCATGTTGATCACCAGGATGCCCTTGATCGGGAGCCCGCGGGTCGCGCCGATAGCGGTCGGCGGATTGCCGAGACCACCGAAGTCGACGTCGTTGCCCGCGATTGCGCGCAGCATGTCGCCGCCGCCGCCGACCTTGACGTATTTGATGTCGACGCCGGGCATCTCCTTGGCGAGCAGGCCGAGATGCTTGGTGACAAGCTGCGCGTTCACCAAATTCAGGTAGCCGACCGTCACCTTGGGCGGCTTGTCCTCGGCGCGAGCCATGGCGGTGAAAGTCAACGTAGCAAGTGCAAGCGCGGCAACAAGTCTCTTCATGTCGATCTCTCCTTAGATCAGGATCAGGTTCGGGCCCACGGCATCAGTAATTTGGCGATCGCGCGCATCATCAGGTCGAGCACGACACCGGTCAGGCCAAGCACGATCAGGCCCATGATCACGACGTCGGACAGCAGGAATTTTGCGGCATCCCAGATCATCCAGCCGATACCGGCCGAGGCCGCGACGATCTCGGCGGCGACGAGGACGGTGTAGGTGAAGCCGAGTGAGATGCGCATGCCGGCCAGGATCAGTGGCCCCGCTGCCGGTAGATAGACGTGGAAGAGCAGATGGCGGCGTGTGGCGCCGAGCGATTGCGCGGCACGCACGTAGACCGGATCGACGCTGGTGACGGCCTGGATCGTCGAGATCACGATGCCCGGCAAACCGGCAAGGAACAGCAGCGACAGCTTGGAGCTTTCGCCGATGCCGAGCCACATCACAAGGAGCGTGTACAGCCCTAGTGGCGGCAACGGGCGATAGAACTCGATCAACGGATTGAGCAACCCACGTGCATTCCTCGAGACCCCCATGAGAACGCCGAGCGGAATGCCGACCAGACAGGCCAATGCGAAGGCCACGAGGATGCGATAGAGGCTGGCGCCGAGATGCTGGAGCAGCGTGGTCCCCTGATAGCCCTTCGTCATGGTCTTGACGAACGCGGCCCATACCGCCTGCGGCTTCGGCAGGAAAAGCTCGTTGGCCCAGCCGATCTCTGTGACGATGATCCATGTGGTCAGCAGCACGGCGACGGTGAGCGTCGAGAGCAGCATCGACCGCGAGACGTTCGGCATCCTCAGGCTGCCTCGCCGCGTGCGATCGGCCGAGATCGGCATGGCCATGGGAGCTGCCTCGACGCTCATGCGCGCACTCCCAGGATCTGCATGATGGTCAGCGCGTAGATCCGGGTCGCCATCACCGACTTGGTGATCGAGATGTTCTCGTTGTCGACGGCCCAACCATCCTCGCCGGGACCAAAGGTCACCGCGTTGATCCCGGCTTCGCGGAAGCGGATGGTGTCGTTGAAGGCGTTCTTGCGATTGACACCGGGCTCACGCCCCATCAGGCGCCGGTAGACCGCGCGAAGAGAGCGGCAAGGCTCCTCTTCGACGGGCACCGGTTCGGTCGCGTTGACGAACAGCGAGCCGGTCACTTGGCGGACCTCGACCTCGACGTCGTTGACACCAGCAAACGTCTGTTGCCCCAGGCGCTCGATGTCGGAAATGACGCTGCCGAGGGTCATGCCCGGCACAATGCCGACCACCGCGAGCGTGATCGTGCAGGCATCGGGGGAGAATTGCATCTCTCCGGGAAGACCACCACGGATGCGCACCACGGAGCAACATGGCGGCGTGTGCCCCATGAACTTGCTCGGCACATGCGTGAAGGCCATCTCCTTCAGCCTCGGCAGCAGCTTCCCCGCTTCCATGATGGCGTTGACGCTGATGTCGGGCCGCCAGATGTGCGACTTGATCCCTCGGACCGTCACCTCGACCAGGCAATGGCCGGAGTTGGCCACCGAGAGGTTCATGCCCCAGTCCTTGCCGACATCACCCCAAGCCGTCGGCTCTGCGGTGATCTCGTAGTCGGCGGTGAGGCCGACCTTCTCCAGCATATAAATCGAGCCCTCGGTGCCGTTGCGTTCCTCGTCGACGGTGTAGCAGCACATCAGCGTGCCATCGAACTTCACGCCTTCTTCGATCAGGGCCTGCACCGCGAGCAGTGATGCCGCAAGATTGCCGCGGGTATCGGAGGTGCCGCGCGCATAGAGCCGGTCGCCATGCCGCGCCGCCTTGAACGGATCGAAATCCGTCATGTGCCATTTCTCCGGCTCGACGACGGGATAAGTATCGAGATGATCGTTCAAGATCAGCGAGGGCGCGCCCTCCCGCCCCTTCAGCACGCCGAGCACGTTCGGCCGGTGCGGCTGCGCGCTGTGCTTGGTGACGACCATGCCGAGGGCTTCGAGCTTGCCCGCAACCAGCATTGAGATCGCCTCTTCCTCGGCGGGCGGCAGATCGGGATCGAGCGGATTTCCGGAGCGCGGCTGCCCGGTGCGGATCAACTCCGATGCGAGTTCGAGCCAGCGCTCCTCCGTGATGCGCGACAGCACACGCTGCTCGAGATCGGAGTATGGCGGTGTGACAGGCATCTGCATGACGGGTTCCGTTGGCTCACGGCGCCGGCCGCGCCGCTTCGTTGCAGCACCCTCATTGCAGCGAATGTGCCAACCGTCAGAAACCCCATTCGGGCAACGAATAGCGATTTCAATTCAATGCCTTGGATGAAAACTGCGACTGTGCAAATTTTTGCGCGGCAGCCGCGCTTTGCCAAAGACACAGCGCCGGCTGAGCAGACCAGCCGCATCCGGGCGGTTGGTCTCCGCTGACGCCGCGCGTCGCCTATTCGTCGATGTAGTCGTCGTCCTCGCGCTTTCGCGCGGTGCTCTTACGCGCACCCAGCGAGCCAGTGACTGACGGTTCGCGCGCATTGGCATAAGGGCTGCGCGATTGCGCCCGCGCGGCGACCTGTTCGCCGGAGACGGCGGCGGGCTGGCAGATCAGGCGACGGCTGGGGCGGCGCATCAGATCGACGTGGATGTGATCGTAGTGGAAGACGTTGGAACCCGGCGCGAGCACGGTGGTGAAATGCGCGCAGGCGCCTGCCTGCACGTCGCGCAAGAAGCCCTGCTCTTCCGGCACGCCGCGCCAGCCGTCCTTCACGGTCACGCGGCGTCCGTCGGCGAGCACGAAGGCCGAGATGTCGAGCGCATTGCCGAAGGCGTGCTCGGAGATGTGGGCGCGCGAGTTGCCGTTCATGCCGCGGCAGGAATAGGCCGAGATCTGCTTGATCTCGGCGACGCGCACACCGAACCAGCGCATGGCCGAGGGCTGCACGGTGTCGGCGAGCCAGCGGTCGAGCTCGGACACGATCGGACAGGCCAGCGTCGCAGTCGGCTTGATCGCCACGGGACCAACGGCGGTAACGGGATTGCCCTGCGCCGGACCAAGACGCGGCAGCGGCTGCTGCGCGGGGGCCTGCGAATAAGGCGCCGGCCGCGCCGGATAGCTCGGCGCATTCATGTAGCGCGAGGCACCCGCGGCATCGATGCCCTCGGGCGGCAGATCGATCTCGTCTTCCTGCGGCGCCACGCCGGGCGCATTCAGCGACATCGGTCCGGCCGAGCCGCCATAGCCGGAGGGCTGGCGCACCTCGCTGTCGGGATAGTTCGGGCGCGGCGGATAGGAGGAGGCTGGATAGTTCTGGCTCTGCGGATAGTTCGATCGCGGCTGCGCCACGGGCCAGCGCGGCTGGCTGCCGATGTTCCCCGGCGGACGCAGTTGCTCGTCGGCGAAGCCGTAGGTGCCGGAGGTTTCTCCGATGGCTGCGACCTTGAGTGGATATTCGGCGCCGCACTGGCCGGGGCCGGAGATCGGCTCGATGCGGACGATGTCCGCACTCTCCTTGACCGCCCCCGATTTCAGGCATGCGGCCTCCGCCTCGGCCCGCCATGGTTCACGTTCGGCCTGAAAGAAGCCGCGTCCGCAACCCGCTAGCGAAACAAGGACGATGGAGCCGACGAGATACAAACGAACTCCGCGCGTCATGCACGCACGTTCGGTGAATTTACTTAAAGACTCTTCAACGTGTTGATTTCACCTTCCTTAACCATGGCGCCCACGTGCCCCGGCACGCTGCGCCCCCTTGAGCGACAGCAAGGCTGACTTTTCCGTTGAGAGACTCTCTGTTAACCATGACGGCCGCGGCAAAGCGCGCGACCAGCGGGAGCGACCTCATGACGTTCACCGGCAGACTGAGCGTTATCACCGCCTACTTCGCCATAGCCTTCGTCGGCGCCATCGTGCTCGGGATGATCTAGAAGGCAGCCGTCGACCATGCAGGCAGCTTGCTTGCCCTCCCCCGGACGGTGACAAGAACGCTTGTCATCATGACCGTGCACTCCATTGCCGCGACGTCGTGATCATTTGCTCGCGCGGCGCATCGACGCGCGTCCAGTCGTTGCCGGAGCACCAGAAGCGGCCGAGCGCGCAGGCTTCGACGTGGAGCTTGCCCGAGCCCTTCAGCGTCATCGTCGCACGATAGGTGTTACCGCTGGCCCGGCTGTAGATGCTGCCGGTCCAGACGTCGTGCTTCTTCGGCTTCATGTTGACGAGCACGCTCTCGCCCCTGCGCGAGGAATCCGTCAGGGCGTAGCCGCACAGTGCAGGCCCACAGCGCTCGATGCGGACCGTCCCCTTGGCACCCGCGCTCTCCCACTCGCCAAGCGGCGTGTAAGCCCGGTCTTCAATCGGCGGTGCAACCGTTGCGGTGTGCATGATCTCGGAGTTTGGAGCGGTGACCGGCGGCTCGCTGCGCTCCAGTTCAATCCGCGGCGGGTTGGAGCTCAGCGCCTCCGATCTTGGCGTCGTCTCCAGTTTTGGCGTCTCCAATTTTGAAGCCGCCGGCGGCACAACGGACTGCGACGCCGTCGCGGCAAGGGCGGGAGGCGCCGGCGGCGATGGCACGACCTCGCTTGCTTGTGGCGGTCCGACCGGCACCGTCGGACAAGCGGGCTGCGGCGCTTGGACGACCGGCGCGGGCGCCTGCGGCAAGGCCCGTGCTGGGCCGGCATCTTCGGTCGGCCGCAAGCTGCGATTCGACATTGTGACACAGGACGCGGACCGGCAACGGCGCGGCGCCTCGACATGGAATCGGTGGCCGCCAATCGAGAAGGTGTAGGAGCCGGCCTCGGCTGCGGGCGCGACCGCCAACAGCGCGATCGATGTGCCAAGCGAAATCGCAAGCCGCTGCATCGGCGTCTCCCTCAATGTCGCGACCACTTTACGCAGAGCAAGTGCGGCTGAATGTGCGCCGCCTCACCCAGGCGGCATGCGGCCGTTGTGATGCCCATCACAGAACGCCCGGTCACCCCGGCGTAGGGTCAAACCACGCTTCATTCACCAGCGACATCAATCCATGTCGGGACCACGCATTCGGGAGGTTGTCATGAACAGGCTTACCATCGCTGCCGCCGCGCTCTTCCTCGCCTCGACTGCTGCCGCGCATGCGGGCAATTCGATCTCGTTCCAGATCGAGGGGCAGCGCATCCGCATCGAGACGCCGCGCAATTGCGCCTCGCTCGATTGCGTGACTATCGTGGCGCCGGGCCTTTCGGACAAGCCGATCAAGCTGAACAACATCAACCTCAAGGGCCTCGGCGGCTCCAAGGACGATGACGTCGACACCACGCCCGCGCCGGCGCCCACCACGGCGCAGCCCGCTCCGGCTCCAGTGCAGCAGCAGCCGGTGCAGTCGACCGCGCCCGCCGCACCGGCCGTAACCACGCCCGCTGCCCCGGCCGGAGCCGTCGCCGCCGCTCCCCCAGCCGCCGTCGTCAACACGCAGCCCGCGCCCGCCGCTGCGCCTGCCCCCGTCGCCGCGCCTGCTCCCGTCGCCGCGGTTCCCGCTCCGGCCCCGGTGGCCGCCGCGCCCGCGGCAGCAGCGAACTCCCCGGTCGGCCTGTGGGCAACCGAAGAGAACAAGGGCAACGTCCGCGTCGAACAGTGCGGCCCCAATCTCTGCGGTTACGCCGAGAAGACCAATGAGCGCATCCTGATCAACATGAGGCCCGCGGGCTCGAAGTGGAGCGGCCGCATTCGCGATCCCAATTCCGGCCGCAACTACGACTCGACGATCTCGATGAAGGGCCCGAACGCGATGCGCGTGCAGGGCTGCGCCTTCGGCGGCATGTTCTGCGGCGGCCAGACCTGGAAGCGCGTGAGTTGACGCGCGGAGCGCGTCGAGCCGGGCGCCACAATGGGTTCGCTCACGCCTCGCCGCGCAACCACGCCTTCACTTTTTGAAGCAGACCGTGTCGTAGCTGATCGACCGACGCGACTTCAGCCGGCGTCAGCGTCTGCAAGGCCGTACCAATGTCGTCGGCCGCATGCGCCGCGTCGGGGAGCGGCGATGCCAGCCCCGCCGCCGCGAGCGCGATCGGGCCAACCTGGTAGAGGAACGCGCGTTCGTATTCCCGCGACAGCCGCGCGATCGCATCGTCCAATCCCAGCCAGTCGACCGCCTTGATGTCGTTCATCAGCTTGCGGACCGGCCCATCGCCAGCCTCCATCCGCCAGAAATGCACGACCTTGGAGCGCCCGCCGGATTGATAGGCGAGCGTGCCCAGAAATTCGTGCACGGCAACGTCGTGGCCCGTTTCCTCCAGTACCTCGCGGTGCGCGGCTTCCTTCGGCGTCTCGCCGTCGTCGAGCTTGCCCTTGGGCAGGACCCATTCGTTGCGCTTGCGCTGGCGCACGATCGCGATCAGCGGCTGAGGGCCCCGCCGCAACACAATACCGCCCGCCGCCATGACCGGCGCCCGTGCCATCGCTCATATCCAGTATGGTCGTCCCCGCGGGATGATATAGACCGCGGGGACGACGGATTGAAGGCTACTTTCTTCTGAGCAGCGCCTGGCCTGCGCGGATGCGCGTTCCTTCTGCGATCCCGTCGCAGAAGGCGAAATCGCCGGGCGCCAGGATGATGATGGTCGAGCCGTGCTCGAACCAGCCGAGCTCCTCGCCTTTGGTCACGTTCACGTCGCAGGGAAAATTGACCGGGCCGCGCGTCTGCGCGTTCAGCACCACGTCGAGAAAATGCAGGCGGATGCTCGCGACCAGGATCGCCGCGACCGGCACCAGCGTCACGGCTTCGCCGGTCGACAGACGCGTGCGGATCACCGCGCGCTCGTTCTTGCAGAACAGCCGCTCGACGCGCTTGAGCGCGATCGGATTGACGTTCCAGACGTCGCCATGAATCAGCGTGACGCGTTCGATGTGCGCGTCATAGGGCGCATGGAAACGATGATACATGCTGGAGGTCAGCCGCAGCGTGACGAACGAGCCGTTGCGGTGCTGGTCGACCAGAGCGGAATCGCCGAGCAGATCCAGCAGCGAATACGGCGCGCCCTTGACCTGGAACAGCTCGGTATCCGCGATCCTCCCGTGAGCGCCGACGATGCCGTCCGAGGGGCTGGCAACAACGGCAGGATCCGGATCGAACGGGCGCAGGCCGGGCTTCAGCTCCCGGGTGAAGCAGTCGTGCAGACTCCTGAAATGCGTCTTGCGCGCCTCCGACAGATCGAGGTCGGAGAACAGCTTCCACAGCGCGATCGAGAAATCCCTCACCAGGGGATTCTCGATCTTGGAGAACCAGCCCATGAAGCGGGTCAGGGCCGCGCGCGGGATGCGGTTGGTCAACAGGAAGTTGAGGTCTTCCTGCTGGGTGAAAGAGGCGATGAGGGCTTTGACTGTCATGAATCTGTCAGCTCACAGGGTTAGCGCTTGTTGTCATGGAAACGACACTCCCGATTCTCTCGATGTCCGTGGCCGCCGCAGCGTCCGCTGCCGCCGTCCTCCCGAAGCTCAAGGCGCGGGTCGAATTGTCCCGCGCCAAGCACCGCTCGCTTGCCGGGCATTCCAAGATGTCGCGCCGGGTGGCGCGGCTGCTTCCATTCTACGAGTTCGCGGATGCCGACTATTTCTCCTGCGACGGCGCGCCGGCGAACATCGCCGCGCAGCGCAAGGACGGCTTCTTCCGTCTCGCCGCCCTCTACGCCGAGCGCTACCCGAAGGGCCGCGCGATGACGAGGGAGGCCGCGGAAAAAATCTCCGATCTGAACTTCACCGAGAGCTACCGCGTGCCGTTCCAGTTCTCGCGCCTCGTCCGCGAGCATCTGGGCACCTCGACCTTCGTGGAATCGTCGAGCGGCGTCACCGTCACCGATGTCGACGGCAACAGCTTCTACGACCTCACCGGCTCCTACGGCGTCAACATCTTCGGAAACGACTTCTACAAGGAGTGCATCGAGGGTGCCGAGAAGCGCGCGCACGCGCTCGGTCCTGTGCTCGGCCCTTACCACCCCGTCATCCTCGACAACGTGTCCCGGCTCTGCCGGATCTCGGGCCTCGACGAAGTCTCGTTCCACATGTCCGGCACCGAGGCCGTGATGCAGGCGGTACGGCTCGCGCGCTACCACACCAGACGGACGCATCTGGTACGCTTCGCCGGCGCCTATCACGGCTGGTGGGGCGACGTGCAGCCCGGCGTCGGAAATCCGATTCCCGCACACGAGACCTACACCCTCGCCGAGATGTCGGAGAAGACGCTGCACGTCCTGCGCACACGCAAGGATATCGCCTGCGTGCTGGTCAATCCGCTGCAGGGGCTGCATCCGAACGCCAACGCACCCGGCGATTCCTCGCTGGTCGATTCCTCCCGCGGCGGCCACTTCGATCGTGCCGCCTACACCGAGTGGCTCAAGAAGCTGCGCGAGGTCTGCACCGAACGCGGCATCGTGCTGATCTTCGACGAGGTCTTCGTCGGCTTCCGCCTCGCCGCCGGCGGCGCCCAGGACTATTTCGGCGTGCGCGCCGACATGGTGACCTACGGCAAGAGCCTTGCCGGCGGGCTGCCGGTCGGCGTGGTCTGCGGCAAGCGCGAGCTGATGCGCCGCTTCCGCGAGGATCGGCCCGCCGACATCTGCTTCGCCCGCGGCACCTTCAACTCGCACCCCTATGTCATGACGGCGATGGACGAGTTCCTGAGCCGTCTCGCCAGCCCGAACTTCCGCGCCGTCTACGACGGGCTTGACGAAACCTGGAACGGCCGAGTCCAGAAGCTGAACCGGATGATGGAGAGCGCCGGCCTGCCGGTGCGCTTCGCCAACCTCTCGTCGATCTGGACGGTGAAGTACACCACGCCGTCCCGCTACAACTGGATGCTGCAGTACTATCTGCGCGCCGAGGGCCTGGCGCTGAGCTGGGTCGGCACCGGACGGCTGATCTTCAGCCTCAACTACACCGACGCGGACTTCAACGAGGTGGCCGAACGGTTCGTGCGCGCCGCCGAGAAGATGAAGGCCGACGGCTTCTGGTGGCACGACGGTGTGCTCACCAACAAGAACATCAAGCGGCAGATTCTGAAAGAGATGCTGGCCAAACGCTTCGGGCGCTGAGGCCAATTGCTCCAGGGGCGTCATGGCCGGGCTTGCCCCGGCCATCCGCGCGTCTCCGCGCGCTAGCTCCAAGACGTGGATGCCCGGGACGAGCCCGGGCATGACGTAACCATGAGACATCGAATTGCTTGGTGAGGCCGGCGCGCTCAGGCGTGCTGCTCTTCGAGCACCGGCTCGCCGGCGAGGCCCAGCGTGTGCTCGGGGTTGAGGTGCAGTCCGGGGTCCATCAGCTCGCCCCGCAACAGCGCGAGCGGGGCCTTGTGATAGAGCATCAGGTCGTGGAACGGGTCGGTCAGGATCTTGGTCATCCAGACGAGACCGGTCTCGACGTCGCGAATGAAGAACAGGTGCACCGTGCGGAACAACAGGCCGCCGCCGCCGACCACCAGCCAGATCTTGGCCACCTGGCGCATGAAGTCGGTCGCACTCGCCCACGGGGTGAACAGGCCGAACAGCGTCGGATCAACCACCAGCACCAGGGGCGAGAGCGCCCAGATCGCCATCAGCACCACCTTGCGCTGCAAGTTGTAGCCGACCTTGATCTCTTCCTTGTACTCGTGTGTCGCCTGATTGACGTGGTCGTAGGTGTGCGGCTCGAAGAAGAAGTGACCGGCCTGGCGTGAGGTCATCGAGACCAGCCAGCCGACCAGCGCCGACACCACGGGATCGATGAACAGCCAGACATAGGCGAAGAGAAAGCTCAAGGCGCTGATGAAGTGCAGGCTCTGATTGATGCGGCTGTGGTGATAGTAGCGATGGTCGTCCCAGCGCTGGATTCGCAGCTGCTCGAGATAATTCTTGATCATGCTCTCCCCCAAAATGCTTTCGGGTCCGGAATTACAGGGATTCGATGTAGGCCGTGTGACATCATCATCTTGTCATGTGACAATGCGCAGCGGCGCGGTGACGCACGCGACGCGTAAGCTCACGCCGCCTTGGCGACGTCTATCTTGCGGAAGCGCACCAGCGAGAAATGACCGAGCGGCGGAATCAGGCGGCGCTCGGCGAGCTCGATGCCCTTCGCACCGGCGAGCCATTTGGCATAGCGCGACCAGGCGAATTCGGCGGTGCGGAAGCCGAGCGGACGCACCACCGGCTGCAGCTTCTGCTCGATGAAGCGGCGCATGCCGGTGTCCGCGCTGACGCGCGTGAGGATGATCAGCTCGCCGCCGGGGCGCAGCACGCGGGCGAATTCGTCCAGCGCCTTCTCCGGGTTCGGCACGGCGGTGACGACATATTGCGCCATCACGACGTCGAAGGAATTGTCCGGGAATTCGAGCTTCTCGGCGTCCATCACCGCGAGACCCTCGACGTTCTTCAGCTTCTGCTCCTTCACGCGGCGGCGCGCCTTGTCCAGCATCGCTTCCGAAATGTCGGTGCCGAAGATGCGCAGGTTCTGCGCGTAGAGCGGCAGCGAGATGCCGGTGCCGACGCCGACCTCGAGCACGCGGCCGCCGATCTTGTTGGTGGCCGCGATTGCCGCCTGCCGGCCCTTGGCGAACACGCCGCCGAACACGAGATCATAGACGGGCGCCCAGCGGTCGTAGGCCTGCTCGACCGTGCCGCGGGTGAGGTCGAGCTGCTGCGTGCCGTCAAGGTTCATGATCTTAGCCATCGATGGGTTCTCGCTGTGGTTCAAAATGGACGATCAACCGCGCACCGGCCGCCTCGCCATGCGGGGCGAGGCGCGCAAGGCGCGGCTGGGCTGAAGTGAGGTGAGATTGCCGACGAACTGGCGCGCGCTGTTCTCCCACGAGCGCTCCAGCGCGAAATTACGGCAGGTCTCGCGGGACATGGTGAGCGCGCGCAGGCACGCGGTGCGCAGATCATGGTCGATCGCCCCAATCGGATGATCGGCGATGACGTCCTTCGGACCTGTGACCGGAAACGCCGCAACCGGCGTGCCGCAGGCCAGCGCCTCCAGCTGCACAACGCCGAACGTGTCGGTCAGGCTGGGGAACACGAACACGTCGGCCGCGGCGAGATGGGCGGTGAGATCCGCTCCTTTCTTCTCGCCGAGGAAGACGGCATCAGGGTGCTTCTTTTCCAGCGCAGCTTTCTGCGGGCCATCGCCGACGACCACCTTGGTGCCGCGCAGGTCGAGCGATAGGAATGCTTCCAGATTCTTCTCCACCGCCACGCGCCCCATCGTCATGAAGATCGGACGCGGAAGGTCGAGCTGAGCCGGAGCGTCGGGATGAAACAGCTCGGTGTCGACGCCGCGCGTCCAGAAGCCGAGCCGCTTGAAGCCGCGATCGGACAGCTCCTGCCGCAGCGAAGGCGTCGCCACCATCGTCATGGCGGCGGCGTCGTGGAAGTGACGCAGCACGGCATAGCCGACCGCGGCCGGGATGCCGGTCCGCACCGCGACATATTCCGGAAAGCGCGTCGTATAAGAGGTGGTGAAGGCGAGCCGGTTGCGCCGGCAATAGGCCCGCGCCGCCCAGCCGATCGGGCCCTCGGTCGCGATGTGCAGCGCGTCCGGCGCGGCCTTCTCGATCCGCCGCGCGATCTCCTTTCCGCCCGGCAGCGCGAAGCGCAGGCCGGGATAGGTCGGCAGCGGCCAGGACGGAAAGCCGTCCGGGGTGAGGAAGTCGATCTCGACGTCGAGGCCCTTGGCCGCATTCGCCAGCGAGGTCAGCGTCCGCACCACGCCGTTGACCTGCGGATGCCAAGCGTCGGTCGCGATTAATACCCGCATCGGAAAATCCCGAGAGTTTGATGATTCTCAGGCATCGACCATCAACGAAGGATATTTCACGCGTGTGACGTCATCGAAATGTCGGCGGGCTGTTTTGTTCGTTAACGGGCCGTCAAGGCCACGAAACTGTCATGAAACAATCCTTGCGGCCACGAAACCAATTTCGGTTTTCCGCGCAAATGTCCCGAAACGCTTTTCCGTTAGTGATTTAGGCAACGGAGCACCGAAACGGTGCCGCGGTGAGCAACAACACCGAGCAAACAGGGGCGATCAAATGTTCAATCTGGACACCTTCAAGACCTATTCGCGCGCCGCCGCGCTTGGTGCAGCCACGATCTCCGCAATCGCGTTCGCAGGCGCGGCCAACGCCGCGCCAATGCAAATCTTCCCGTTTTTCCAGCCGCTGCCGCAGATGGCCGCGCCGCAGCCGTTCGAACCCTATCAGCCTCACCAGGCGACGCCTTACCAGGCCGCGCCGTCCGAGGATCAGGACGCGGTCGAGCTGCCGGCCCGTTTCCGCCGCCAGACCGTTGCCTACGCAACGCGCGAAGCGCCGGGCACCATCATCATCGATACGCCCAACACCTATCTCTATTATGTGCTCGGCAACGGGCAGGCGCTGCGCTACGGCATTGGCGTCGGCCGCGAAGGCTTCACCTGGTCCGGCATCCAGTCGGTCAGCCGCAAGGCCGAATGGCCGGCCTGGACCCCGCCGCCGGAAATGATTGCTCGCCAGCCGTATCTGCCGCGTCACATGGCAGGCGGCCCCGGCAATCCGCTCGGCGCACGCGCCATGTATCTCGGCGGCACCATCTACCGCATCCACGGCACGAACGCCCCCGAGACCATCGGCAAGCGTGTCTCCTCCGGCTGCATCCGCATGACCAACGAAGACGTCACCGACCTCTATTCCCGCGTCAACGTCGGCACCAAGGTGATCGTGCTTCCGATGACGGAGCGCCGCGCAGACCTCGGCACCGCAACGCGGTAAAGCGACAGGACATCGTGACGCAAACGGCCCCGGAACCCGCCGGGGCCGTATTCGTTTGCCCTCGGCATCCCCGACGCGCGCTTGCTGCGGCGCAGGTCCCCGATGGAGGCGCAAATGCAATCACGCCTGCAATCCTCGCCGAACCCGTGGCTGCACGTCCTCGTCGGTGCTGGAGCTCTGATGCTGCTGCTGTCCGCGCCGTCCTCGCTCGCGCAGCAATCCGCCAATGACGACGCAGGCAAGCAGGCCTTCAACAATTCCTGCCGCACCTGCCATTCCATAAGGGAAGGCGACAATCGCCTCGGTCCCAATCTCAACAAGATCGTCGGACGCAAGGCCGGCTCGCTGCCGGACTACAATTACTCCTCGTCCATGAAAGAAGCCGGCTTCGTCTGGGACCAGGACAGGCTCGCCCGCTTCATGGTCAAGCCGGACGAGGTCGTGTCCGGCCACAAGATGCAGCCCTATGGCGGTATCTCGGCCGATGAGGCGGCGAAGGTGGTGGCGTATTTGCAGGCGGCGGGCTCGCAGTAATAGCCCGCCCGACGTCGGCGATTCGGAAGTCGCTGCGCATCCTTCGAAATGCCCGCCTTTGGCGGGCCCCCAGGATGAGGGCTGAGCAAGTGGCCGCCAGTCCTTCCACGATGCTCGCGCCAAGGCACGGCCAACGGTTAGCCTCGTCCTGAGGAGACCGCCAAGCGGTCGTCTCGAGCGACGAGGCGTTCACGACGGCCGAAGCCTCCGCTCCGCAACCAGCTTCAGCCACGCCCCTGAATGAAACGCGCTCATCAAGAGATACATCGGCACCATCCCGCCGAGCACGGAGCCCTGCCCGGCGCACAGCATGTCCGCCGCTCCGTCGCCAAGCACAGCCGTCGACGCGGCCATGATCGCGAAGGTCGGGGTGGCCGCCAGCCCGAGCCACCTGGCGAGGTGGCGCGCGGCCCGCATGCCGTCGTGGCCGGTGCCGGCGGCCGCGCTGACCGAACCGGTCATTTCGTTTCCCCCGCGGCCTCCTCGCGAAAGGCCTTCTCGCCGGCGTCCGTAATCTCCACCCATCTCTTGTCGGGCGCCGCGCCCTCCGTGTAGCTGTCGTGCCAGTTCCACCATTTATAGGTCGGCGTCTGCGGATAGCCCTTCGGCGAATCCTCCCACACCTCCTGGCGGCCGAGCGGCGTGATGTCGAGATAGTTCCAGGTGCCGCCCATCTGCTCGTCGCCCCGGCTCTTGACGAAATAGGTGCGGAAGATGCGCGTCCCGTCACGGTAGAACACGTTGGTGCCGTGCCATTCGCCGACGCCGAAATCGGCATCGAAATTGTCGGTGATGGTGACCCACGGCATGGTCCAGCCCATCCGCTGCTTCAGCCTGGTGATCTCGGCCTGCGGCGCGCGCGAGGCGAACACCAGCGTGGTGTCGCGGGCGTTCAGATGCGCGACATGCGCGACCTGATCCGCCACCATGGAGCAGCCGCGGCAGGCATGATCGGGCCAGCCGAACACACCGGGCTCGAAGAAGGCGCGGTAGACGATCAGCTGCCGCCGCCCCTGGAACAGGTCGAGCAGACTGAGCTTGCCGCCGGGCCCCTCGAACGCATAGGTTTTGTCCACTGCCATCCACGGCATGCGCCGGCGCTCGGCCGCCAGGGCATCGCGGGCACGAGTATGCGCCTTTTCCTTCACGAGCAGCTGCAGACGAGCCGCCTCCCAGTCCTGCGGCGACACCACAGGCGGGGTCTGCATGGCGGTCCCTCCGTTGGTCCCTGCATTTTCAACTGATGTCATGATCACTCTCCAAATCTCTTGCCTCGGCCATCGTTGCACACCCCGCCGTGCCGGAAGCGGAACCTGCCGCCCCTTCTCGGCCGTCTGCGATTTCTGGCACCGGACAGCTGCGTGGTGGGAGTAACAAGTGTGGCGGGATTGACATGGAGTCGCTGATCACCGCCGCGGCGCGCGCGCTGGAGGCCGGCGATCCGCTCGGCGCGCTCAACCGCGTTGCATTGCGCAACGATGCGCCGTCGCTTGCGCTGCGCGGCATCGCGATGGCGCAACTAGGCGATCTCGCCAGGGCCAAGGCGCTGCTGCGAAGCGCAGCGCGCGCCTTCGGTCCGCGCGAGGCGGTCGCGCGCGCAAGATGCGTCGTGGCCGAAGCCGAGATCGCGCTGGTCTCGCGCGATCTGAGCTGGCCCGTGAAGGCCCTCCGGGCAGCACGCGCGACGCTCGAAATGCATGGCGATCTCGCCAATGCCGCCCATGCGGGTCACGTCGAAGCGCGCCGCTTGCTTCTGGTCGGGCGCCTTGATGAGGCCGAGCGCACGCTGGCCGAAATCCGACCCACGCCGCTCCCGCCGGCATCACAAGTCACCCGCGAGCTTGTGGTCGCAGGCATTGCAATCAGGCGCCTCAGGACGAAGGAGGCGCGCACGGCACTCAGCCGCGCAGCTCACGCAGCACGGCTGGCGAGAATCCCGGCGCTCGCGGCCGAGGTCGATGGCGCGAAGCTCATCCTCGATGCGCCCGCAGCGCGCCTGATCTGTCGCGGCAGCGAACATCCGCTGTTGCTCGGCGAGGTCGAACGACTGACGACCTCGGCGGCGCTCCTCGTGGACACCTTTCATCACGTCGTGCGCAGGCAAGGCGTCGTCGTGTCGCTCGGAACGCGCCCGGTGCTGTTCGCGCTCGCTCGTCTGCTGGCGCAGGCATGGCCCGCGGATGTCTCGCGCGAGATGCTGATATCGGGCGCTTTTCGAGCCAGGCACGCCGACGAGTCGCACCGCGCGCGATTGCGCGTCGAAATCGGACGGCTTCGCACCAAGCTCAAACCTCTGGCCGACATCAGCGCGACCAGGAAGGGCTTCGTGCTTGCGCCGCGGAAGACGCGCGACGTCCTCGTGTTGGCGCGGCCCGTCGAGGAGAAGCACGCCGCCGTTCTTGCCTTTCTTGCCGATGGCGAACCATGGTCGAGCTCGGCGCTCGCGCTTGCGCTCGGGATCAGTCCGCGCACCGTGCAGCGCGCCCTCGAGGAGCTGGCGCGATCCGGCAAGGTGCAGTCATTCGGACACGGCCGGGCGCGCCGCTGGATGACGCCGCCCGTTCCAGGTTTCCCGACAGGCTTGTTACTCCCCGGACCGTTTCTGAAAACGTAGGATGAGATCAGGTCACATCCAACAGGGATCGCCCACATGAAACGTTCAGCCGCCGAGATCGTCACGGAGTATGGGCCTTTTCCAGGCGTCGAGACCGTGCATGGCGTCACCTATGACGGCAGGCATGTCTGGTTCGCATCCGGCGACAAGTTGAACGCGGTCGATCCGGCCGACGGCAGCATCGCGCGGTCCATCGACGTCGCCGCGCATGCGGGAACGGCGTTCGACGGGCGGCACCTGTTCCAGATCGCCGAGGATCGCATCCAGAAAATCGATGCAGCCTCAGGCAGGGTGCTCGGTACCATCCCGGCGCCCGGCGGCGGCGGCGATTCCGGTCTTGCCTGGGCCGAGGGCTCGCTCTGGGTCGGACAATATCGCGAGCGCAAGATCCATCAGGTCGATCCCGAAACTGGAGAGGTCCTCCGCACCATCGAGAGCAAGCGCTTCGTGACCGGCGTGACCTGGGTCGACGGCGAGCTCTGGCATGGCACCTGGGAGAACGAGCAGAGCGACTTGCGGCGCATCGACCCCGAAACCGGCAAGGTGTTGGAGCAGCTCGATCTGCCCGCCGGAACGGTCGTGTCGGGGCTGGAGTCTGACGGCGGCGATCGCTTCTTCTGCGGCGGCGGCGATCGCGGCAACGTGAGAGCCATCCGCCGTCCGAAGCGCAGCTAGCTACCAATGGCGGCCTGAACACGTATCGAGGGCGCGTTCGCAGCCGTTAACCTGTTCGCCCCAATTCTACCCCACCGGTGCGCTCTAGCGCCCTCCTCGCCTGCCCTGTAGAATCCCCGATGGGGCGGCTTGGGGGATTGATGCGACCGACATTGAATCTGAAGACTATCCTGGTCGGCGTCGCTGTGCTCGCGGCGTCGTTCTTCATCAGCCTGAAGGCAATGGATTTGCTGTCGCCGCGGGCGACGAATTCGGCACCCCCGGTCGCGCAACTGCCGCCGCTTCCGCCCGCCTCGAAGAGCTCCATCGTGATCGCGCCGGTGGCCATCGCGCTGTCTGCGATCCGCGAGCAGGCCGAGAAGGCCGCGCCGCGCAATTTTGCCGGCAAGGCCGACAACCCGATCTCGCAGATCCTGGAGAACGCCGATATCGGCTGGTCCGCCGTGCGCGGGCCGATGGCGACCAGCGGCGACAAGGACGTGCTGACGATCTCGACGCCGCTCACCGGCAGGCTGAACGTCACGGGCTCGCTATCGTCGAAAGCCACCGGCGCACTCGGCGACGCGCTCGGCAGCGTGCTTGGCGGTGACGCAGCAAAACGGATCGGCGCGGTCAACATCAAGAACCTGAACGCCAACGCCGAGATCAAGGGCAACGTGGTCGTCACCTCGCGTCCCAAGCTCGCGGCCGCTTGGCATCTGGAGCCCAATCTCGGCGCCCAGGTCAATCTCGGCGACACCAACCTCAACGTCGCCGGCGCCAGGGTCAACGTGCCGGCGCAGGTGAAGCCGCTGATCGACAAGACCGTCGGCGAGCAGATCAACGCGGTCTCCGAGCGCATCCGCAACGATCCCTCGCTGCGCGACAATGCAAGAGCACAATGGGTCAAGGCGTGCCGCTCGATTCCGCTGCAAGGCTCGGGCTCGTCAGCCGCACTGCCGCCGCTCTGGCTCGAGATGAAGCCGGTGCGCGCCATCGCAGCGCAGCCGCGCGTCGACGCGCAGGCCGTGACGCTGCTGCTCGGCCTCGAAGCCGAGACACGCGTGACCTCGACACCGACCAAACCCGACTGCCCCTTCCCCGACAAGATCTCGATCGTGCCGCCGACCGGCACGGGCGTGAACATCGGCGTGCCGATCGACGTGCCCTTCACCGAGATCAACAAGCTGATCGCAGCCCAGATGGTGGGCCGGACCTATCCCGAGGACGGCTCCGGCCCGGTCGACGTCACCGTCAGGAGCGCCAACGTGACACCCTCGGGTGACCGGCTGCTGATCTCGCTTTTGGTGCAAGCGAAGGAGAAGAAGAGCTGGCTCGGCCTCGGCGCCGAGGCGACGGTGCACATCTGGGGCCGGCCCGTGCTCGACCAGGCGCGGCAAACGCTGCGCCTGACGGACATCGAGCTCGCGGTGGAATCCGAGGCGGCGTTCGGTCTGCTCGGCGCCGCCGCGCGCGCGGTGGTGCCGCAGATGCAGCAGGCGCTGCTGCAGAGAGCAACGCTCGATCTGAAGCCGATCGCCGCCAATGCGCGCGAGAAGATCGCCGCCGTGATCGCGGACTATCAGAAGATCGAGGATGGCCTTAGGGTCGAGGCCAAGATCGACAGCCTGACTCTCGCCGACATCGCCTTCGATTCGAAGACGCTTCGCGTGGTCGCGGAAGCCGGCGGCACGCTGAACGTTTTCGTGACGAAACTGTCGGGAATGTAGCCCAAATGACAGGCCACCAAAGACACGACAGCGCGCCCGGCGAAACCGGGCGCGCTTCGCTGGAGCGTCAGAGCTGCATTACTCCGAGTACTTGAACTCGGGCATCTTCTTCAGCTCGTCCTTGTTCGCGTTGAAGACGGCGTGGTCCGGATACCATTTCGACGTGGACGACGTCGTCGCGGTCGCCGCGGGCCTGTCGGTGCCGGTCGCAGCGCCGGTCGTCGTACCGGCCGGCTTGGCACCCGTATTCCCGCCGGCGCCGGTATAGGCAACGGGCTCGTTGACGAACTTCAGCTTCTCATAGGGCACGGCCACGAGATGCTCGCCCAGGCCGAGGAAGCCGCCGACGCCGATCACCGCGATCTTGATGTCACCGTTCTTGTCCATCAAGAGATCATTGATCGTGCCGATGTTCTCGTTGGCCTCGTTGTAGACCTTCAGGCCGTCCATCTTGGACGTGCGCCACTGGCCGGACGCCGTGGTCGACGCGGTCGTGGATGTGGAGGTCGTCGGGGCCGTGGCCGAAGGCGCAGCCTTGTCGCCGGTGGCGGTCGGCGATTGCGCAAACGCGACGGTGGTGAGCAGTGCAGTACCGGCAAGGCCGGCAACGATCGACTTCATCATGTTGTCCTCTCCTTCACAGAAAACTCGTGCGGAGAAAACAGCTCTGATCTCGCCCGGTTCCGTGCGCGCCACAATTTCGTCGCGCGATGCGAGCAGGCGAGGCTTGTTCCTGCGTCACTCAGGAACATTCTGCGATGCACGGTTCCCGCCGACGATCATACGTCCTGGGCGACGCATGACCGCGGCGAGGACCGCGCCGACCTCGCTTGGCTCGGGTCAGCTCGTGAAGTCGATCAGCAGCGCGGAGAAATTCGAGCTGCTCGATGAATTGCCGTTGGCGCCGTAGGACGATGCCGACGATTGCGACTGTTGCAGCGCCTGCAGGAACTGCTGGAGGATCTCGGCCGTGGTCTGCTCGGTCGAGCTGCTGCTCGTCGAATCCGTCGTCGCCGAATCCGAAGAGCTGTCGTCCGGCGGCGGTCCGGGCGGCGGGCCACCTGCGCCACCGGGTCCACCCGCGCTGGCGGGACCGCTCGCGAAGGCGGATTGAAACACGCTTTTCAGCTCCTCCGCCTGATCGGAGGTCAGCGTCCCGTTCGACACTTCGTTCGAGATGAGATCGTCGATCTTCGACTGCATCGCCTCCTTCGACGGACGCGTACCGCTCGACTGGCCGCTCGATCGGCTCTGCTGCAGCGCCGTGTCGATATCCGTCAGGGCCGTCGAGAGCGCGGACTGGTCCGTCGACGAGATCGTGCCGGCGGAGACTTGCGATTGCAGTTCCTGCTGAAGCCGCTGGAGCGGCGATTGATAGCTGCCGGCGGAAGCCGCCGAGATCGAGGTCATGATGGCTCCGTGGATCTTGCGGGGTTTCGTTGCTTGACGACTCCACGCTATGGTTAGCGGCCTTAACGAGATCTTGCCGCTCCACACCCCCTCGATTGCCGCCCGTTGCGGACAGGCGGACAGAAACAATCTGAAACAAAAATCTTCGCCATTTGGCCCGAATTTTGGACAAACAGAACGCATGGCCATTTCCAATCCCAACATCCTGGTCGTCGAGGACGACCGCGAAACGCGGACGCTGATCGCGAAGTACCTGCGCAACAACGCGTGCAACGTCACCGCCGTGAGCGACGGCCGCGAGATGTCCCGCGCCATGACCGATCACCGCGTCGACCTCATCATTCTCGATGTCATGCTGCCCGGCGAGGACGGCCTCAGCCTTTGCCGCAAGGTCCGCGCCGAATCGCAGACGCCGATCATCATGCTGACCGCACGCGGCGAGGACGTCGATCGCATCGTCGGCCTCGAGATGGGCGCGGACGACTATCTGCCGAAGCCGTTCAACCCGCGCGAGCTGCTCGCCCGCATCAACGCGGTGCTGCGCCGCCAGGCTGCCGCGCAGGCGGCGAGCGCGATCGAGGGCGCCTCGACGCTCGCCTTCGACGGCTGGCGCATCGATCTTCGCCTGCGCGAGTTGCGCAATCCGGAAGGCGCACGCGTGGCGGTGACCAGCGCCGAGTTCGATCTCCTGCGCACCTTTTGCGAACGGCCGGGCCGCGTGCTGTCGCGCGACAGCCTGCTCGACCTCACGCAGGGCCGCAACACCGGCGCGTTCGAGCGCTCCATCGACGTGCTGGTCAGCCGCATCCGCCGCAAGATCGAGCCGAACCCGGCCGATCCCACCATGATCAAGACGGTGCGCTCAGGCGGCTATCTGTTCACGCCGAGGACTGAAGCGGTTACGGTTTCCCTGAGCAGCTGAGCGGGGATGCCGACGATGAAGCCGTTCGGATTCTTCCACCTCAAGGGGATCGGCGGGCAGATCGCCGCACTGGTGCTGGCCTCGACCGTCGCGCTCCATCTCGTCGTCACGACCGCTTTCCTGATCAACCGGTCGGACCGCCACGACGCGCCGCCGGACGGGGCGCATCAACTCGCCGATGCAGCGCTGCTGCTCGGCGCGGCCGAGCCCGGCGAGCGGCCGCGCCTGCTTGCGGATCTGGCGCGCGCCTTTCCAAGGCTCGGCATCGAGATGCTGGCGCCCGGCACCGCGACCGTCGAGACCGGCGACAGTCCGCACCTGCACGGGATGCGCCGCCATATCGGCCCGGGCTTCAAGGCAATGCAGCTTGCCCCGAACGGGACTCCGGAGCGCGTGGGCGTCGAACTGCCCGACGGCACCATGATCGTAGCTCGTGTCGATGGCGGCCCGCGGCCGTGGTTCTGGGGGGCGCCCTGGCTGATGGCGCTGATGACCGCCTTCATCTGCGTCACCGTGCTCGGCCTTTGGGCGGCGCGCGCGCTGACGAGGCCGCTGTCGTCCTTTGCCGAGGCCGCCGAGAATTTCAGTCTCGACGGCACCGCCGAGCCGCTGCCCGAGCGCGGCCCCGAGGAGATCCGCTCGGTGGCGCGCGCGCTCAACCGCATGCACGAGCGCATTGCGCGGCTGATGTCGGATCGCACGCGGATGCTGGCCGCGATCAGCCACGATCTGCGCACGCCGATCACGCGGCTGCGCCTGCGCGCCGAGTTCATCGAGGACGAAGGCAACCGCAAGCGCATGCTGGTCGATCTCGATCAGATGCGCGCGATGCTGGAATCGGTGCTGTCGCTGCTGCGAAACGACCGCAAGATCGAGGCCGTGACGCTGGTCGACATCGCCAGCACGCTGCAGCTCATCGCCGACCAGTTCGGCGACATGGGCCACGTGGTGCGTTACGAAGGCCCAGCGTCGGCGACCGCCGCCGCGCGGCCCGACGACCTGCATCGCGGCATCACCAACCTCGTCGAGAACGCGGCGCGCTTCGGCGCCGAGGTGACGATCCGGCTCGCCGTCTCGGACACGGCGCTCGTCGTCGACGTCGAGGACGACGGCCCCGGCATTTCGGATGCGCGCAAGCAGGAGATGCTGGAGCCGTTCGTGCGCGGCGACGACGCGCGCACCATGGACGATTCCACCGGCTTCGGGCTCGGCCTCTCGATCGCGCGCGCGATCGCGCTCGCCCATGGCGGCGAGCTGTCGCTGCATGACCGCAAGCCGCACGGGCTCATCGTGCGGATGCAATTGCCGCGATCGCAGGCGACCCGGCTGGCGGCTTGATGTCAGGCCGCCAGCGGCGGATGCTCGGCGGCAACCTCCCCGAAGATCGCCACCGCCTCGAAACGATAATTGCAGGCGTGGCAGGTCCAGAGGTAGGAGACGCGCCCCTCGCCCGGCTCGATCCAATCGGGTGCGGGGATCGGCGTGCCGCATTGGGCGCAGGGATTGTGTCTGGGGATGACGGCGGCGTGTGCAGTGACGAGACCGGCTTTTGTCATGGCACCTCTCCCGATTTGCAGCGCTTGCATACTCGCTTTCACACGCCGGCGCGAATAGACAGGCGTGCTGCCGCGAGCGCGGGTTCCATCCCGATCACGCTACGCCAGCTTTGGGTCGTAACGGCGGCACGGCACCGCAAAAACGCCATCGGCGGCGTTTGGTCACATCATCGCCGCGTTCTGGTCGCTTAACCACAGCGGGCGCAGGCTGCTCAAGGAATAACTGATGAAAATTTTACGCGTTGTCGCGCTGCTCGCGGCCGGATTGACGTTGCCCCAGGCCGCCTTCGCCGGCGAAGCCGAATATGCCGAGATGGTCGCAGCCCATGCCCGCGCCAATGGCGTGCCGGAAGCGCTGGTGCACCGCGTGATCATGCGCGAGAGCCGCTACCAGCCCCACCTCGTCGGCCGTGGCGGCACCATCGGGCTGATGCAGATCAAGCTCGCGACCGCCCGCGGCGTCGGCTACACCGGCGATGCCGCCGGCCTGCGCGATCCCAACACCAACCTCACCTATGCGGTGAAGTACCTCGCCGGCGCCTATCGCGCCGCCAATGGCGACCACGCCCGAGCCGTGCGTTATTTCGCGGGCGGCTATTACTACGCTGCAAAGCGCCAGCGCCAGCAGGCCGTGCAGCTCGCCGGCATGGGCGAAGGCAATTTTGGCCAGCCCTGGCTCGAGCCGAACGGCAATCCGCAGCCGATGTTCGGCACGGCGCCGCCTCGCAAGCTGGCTCAGCGCGTCCGCAACGCGCGGGCGCAGGTTCCGCACTAACCACCGTCATTCCGGGGCGATGCGAAGCATCGAACCCCGGTGCGCAATTGCGCACCTGAGAATCTCGAGATTCCGGGCCCGGTCCTGCGGACCGCCCCGGAATGACTCGTCCGCGGCAACACGCGTTGACACCGCCCGCCACTGGCATACATTAGACCCGTTCCGAGGGGTGCTCCGAGGAGGAGCTGAGATACCGCTAAATGGGCAATCCGCCAACACCGGCTGCCCAAGACCGCGGTGACCCTTTGAACCTGATCCGGGTCATGCCGGCGAAGGGACAGGGATGTTGCAGACCACCAAGCGACCGGATTCCCCGGTATCCATCATCGGCGCAGGCATTGCAGGCGCATGGCAGGCGCTGCTGTTCGCGCAGGCCGGCCACGCCGTCACCTTGCACGAGCGCGGCGACGAGGCGATGACGGATGCCACCAGCCATTGGGCCGGCGGCATGCTCGCGCCCTATTGCGAGGCCGAGGTCGCAGAACCCATCATCAGCCGCCTGGGCTTGCGCTCGCTCGATCTATGGCGGCGCGAGCTGCCCGACACGCCCTTCAACGGCTCGCTCGTCGTCGCTCATCCGCGCGAGCGCAACGACTTCGAGCGCTTCGCGCGCATGACCGAGGACCACCGCCGGCTCGATGCCGCGGGCCTCGCCGAGCTCGAGCCCTCGCTGGAGGGCCGCTTCCGCGACGCGCTGTTCTTCCCGGCCGAGGGCCATGTCGAGCCGCGCCGCGTGCTGCCGAAGCTGCACGCGCGCATCCGCGCCGCCGGCGGCACCATCAAGTTCTGCAGCGACGTCACCGCAAGCGATCTCGCCAACTCGGATCCCGACGGCATCGTGATCGACTGCCGCGGCCTCGGTGCCCGCGACGAGCACAGCGAGCTTCGCGGCGTCAAGGGCGAGATGATCCTGATCGAGACCGACGAGGTGCAGCTTGCGCGCCCGGTGCGGCTGATCCATCCGCGCTGGCCGCTCTACGTGATCCCGCGCGAGGCCGGCCGGTTCATGCTGGGCGCGACCTCGATCGAGGCCGAGGACACCGGCGTCAGCGTCCGCTCGGCGCTGGAGCTCCTGGGCGCGGCCTACACCGTGCATCCGGCCTTCGGCGAGGCCCGCATCGTCGAATTCGGCTCGGGCCTGCGCCCCGCTTATCCCGACAATTTGCCGCGCATCGGCATCCGCGGCGGCAGGATCAGCGTCAACGGTCTCTACCGCCACGGCTTCCTGATCGCGCCCGCGCTCGCCGAGCTGACCCTCGCCTATGTCGAGCGCGGCCAGATCGACAACGAGGTGATGCAATGCGCGTGATCGTCAACGGCGAGCAGCGCGAGGTGAACGCGGCCAGCGTCGACGCGCTGCTCACCGAGCTCGACTACGAGGGCACCCATTTCGCCATCGCGCTGAACTACGACGTCGTGCCGAAAAGCCGCTGGGCCGAAACGCGGCTGAAGGCCGGCGACGAGATCGAGATCATCACGCCGCGGCAGGGAGGGTGAGGATGGCCAGACTTTTCAGTTGCTCCCGTCATTGCGAGGAGCGAAGCGACGAAGCAATCCAGAGCGCCTCCTCGGGTAGCTCTCTGGATTGCTTCGCTGCGCTCGCAATGACGACGGATAGAGCTTCAACTCGGGAGACACCTCCGACATGGTGACCTTCTACGGCAAGACCTTCGCCTCGCGCCTCCTGATCGGCAGCGCGCTCTATCCCTCGCCCGCGATCATGCAGGACGCGATCCGCGCGTCCGGCGCCAACATCGTCACGGTGTCGCTGCGGCGCGAATCCGCCGGCGGCAAGACCGGCGACGCCTTCTGGAAGCTGATCCGCGAGCTCGACGTGTCAGTGCTGCCGAACACCGCCGGCTGCCGCACCGTGCGCGAGGCGGTGACCACGGCGAAGCTCGCGCGCGAATTGTTCGGCACGGCCTGGATCAAGCTGGAGGTCATCGCCGACAACGACACGCTGCAGCCCGATGTCGTCGGCCTGGTCGAAGCCGCGACCATCC
>Ga0268287_100058_pt1 | contig 118851 bp, 105 predicted proteins | sample MetcocultureR3M_FD_191348 | JGI IMG/M metagenome (GOLD analysis project Ga0268287, IMG submission 191348) | Soil microbial communities from Anza Borrego Desert, Southern California, United States - Methanotrophic co-culture R3-M | ecosystem: Environmental > Terrestrial > Soil > Desert | place... | reverse complement strand
AGCCGGAAGCCGGAAGCCGGAAGCCGGAAGCCGGAAGCCGGAAAGCGTAGATCACGTCGCGGAAGCGATGGGGGCGTGCCGGGTGGGAGAGGCAGGCAGGACCGTATGCGCCATGGATGGCGCATCCGAGCCTCCATGGACGGATTCACGGCGTGTCCTGCCTGCCTCTCCCGCCCGGCGCGCTGGCGTGAGTGCTCCTTGCTCCGCTTTCTTGCCATCCGGTGGAGCAAGCTCCGCTCTACGGGGTAGCGAGCATCGCCTGCAGTCGCGCCGCATCCGCCAGCGCATGCCCGCCGGCGGTGTTGTCGAAAATGCACCAGGCCGTGCGGCGGCCGCGCGCGGCGGCGCGCAGGGCCTGCGCGAGGTCGCGCAGGCGCGCGTCGTCGTAGCTGTCGTAGTACATGCGCGGCGAACCATGCCAGCGGAAATAGGCCCAGCGTCCGGCACCACCGGGCAAGGCCGCCTCCGGCACGCGCGCCGGATCGGCGGCGACCCGGGCAACGACGTGGCGCTGCCACAGCGCATCCACGCCGGGCACGAACCAGCTGGCGTGCCGCGGCTCGCAGGCGATCGCGCAATCGAAACGGCGGCGCAGCATCGCGAAGAAGCGATGGGCAACACGCCCGTCGAAGGCCAGGCTCGGCGGCAACTGCACCAGCACCCCGCCCAGCCGGCGGCCGAGTCCGGCGACCTCGCCGGCGAAGCGGTCCAGCAGCGCGCCGCAACCGACCAGCCGCGCGTCATGGGTGACCGCCCGCGGCAGCTTCACCGAGAAGCGGAAGCCGGGCGGCACCTGCGCGGCCCAGCGCGCGTAGGTGGCTGTGGCGTGCGGACGGTAGAACGAGGAATTGATCTCGACCGCGTCGAAGCGGGTCGCGTAGCGCACGAGGTGGCTGCCCTCCTCGCCGAACAGCGCGCGGTGCCGCGACAGGATCGACCAGCCGGCGACGCCGATGCGGATGCGCGCCGGCATCGTCAGTGGTGCTTGAAGTACTGGATCTCGCGCTCGTGCTGCTCGGCCTTCTCCTTCGTGGGAAAGGTGCCGAGGTTGCGGCGCTTGCCGGTCTTCGGATCGACCTTGCGCGAATAGATGCGGTATTCGCCCGAGGCGAGCTTGCGGATCATTGCGGTGCTCCGGCGGAAATCACACCGAATCTGGCGTGGCTGCAATGAAGACGGCGCAATCGTCACATGCCCAAAAGGGCGTCATGGGCCCGAGCCCGGGAGGGAGAGGCAGGCAGGACCGTATGCGCCATGGATGGCGCATCCGAGCCTCCATGGACGGATTCACGGCGTGTCCTGCCTGCCTCTCCCGCCCGGCGCGCTGGCGGAGACTCACCCCCCACCCCAACCCTCCCCCGCTCCGCGGGGGAGGGCGTCAACCGCGCAGCGGCCACTCGCCGACGATGCGGTAGGGCTTCGGCGGCTGGCTGTCGATGAGGACGAAGCGGTCGACGCGCCAGCGGATCGGCGCGACCGGGGTGGCCGGCAGGCGCGCGGCGACGTCGCGGACGATGGTCAGGTGCGGCGAGAAGCCGGGCGAGGCCTTCGGCTTCACGCCGCGGTGCGGCAACGCGACGGCGATCGCGTCCCAGAGCGCGCGCAGTCCGTCGGGCGCCGCCGTCGGCCCCAGCCACCAGACGCGGGCGTTGGCGAAGCCGCCGGCCTGGTCGAGGACGAGGTCGAAGGCCGGACTGTCCACGTTCGCAGCCGCTGCGGTCGCCGCGGCCAGCACGGCGTCGCGCCGTTCGGCCGGGATGTCGCCCAGGAACTGCAGCGTCAGGTGGTAGCGGTCCGGCCGCAGCCGCCGCCCCTGCGCCGGCTGCGCCCGCAGCACGGCATCGGTGGCCGCGGCGATCGCCGCGCGCGTGGCGGCGTCCGGCCACAGGGCGAAGAACAGCCGGTGCGGTGGCGGCGACCGGCCGCCGTCCAGGCCCGGCAGGCCGGCTTGTTCAGGGCGCCGCGGCATGCGCGCGAATGTGGTCGGCGAGCGCGGCGAGCTGCACGGCCTGCACGCCGTCCACCACCGGCGCGAATTTCGACAGGTCGTCCGGGGTGTAGCCGCCGGCGCGGTACCACAGGGTGATGCGGGTGCCCTCGCCCGCCGGCTCGAAGCGCCATTCGAGCGCGCCATGCAGGCCCATGCCCTGCAGCGGGCCGAGGCCGCCGGTCATGCGCAGCGTGCGCGCGGGATCCACGAACACGACGCTCATGTGCCAGGCCTGTCGCTCGCCCGCGACCTCGCAGAAGCAGCCGCCGGCACGCGGCTCGATGCGCAGCGTGGCGCCTTCCCACCAGACGTGGTCGCGCGGCCACCAGCGGTCCACGTCGGCGACCAGCGCCTGCCAGGCGGTGGCTGCGTCGACCGGCACGACCTGGCTGTTCTCGACGGTGAAGCCGGCCGGCGTGGCGTCCCTGACGGCGGCCTCCGCGATGAGCGGCGCGAGGGTGAGCAGGAACAGGCTTGCGATGCGCTTCATGGCAATTCCCCGGGGGCGGAGTTGCGGATGTACGCCGCGGCGCGACGACCGGCAAGTGCCCGCGTCAGCCTTCCAGCTCGGCCCAGCGCGCATAGGCGGCGTCGAGCGCGGCCTGCGCGTCGGCCAGCTCGGCATTGTGTGCGGTGATCGCGGCCGCGTCGCGCTTGTAGAACGCCGGGTCGCCGCTGAGCGCGGTCAGTTCGGCGATGCGCGTTTCCAGCGCCTCGATGCGTGCCGGCAATTGCTCCAGCTCGCGCGTTTCCTTGTAACTGAGCTTGCGCTTCTGCGTGGCGGGTTGCGGCGCGGGAGTCGCAGGTTTCGCCGCCGCTGGCTTCGTGGGCGTTGGCTCCGCCGCGGCCGGGCGCTGCCGCAGCCAGTCGCTGTAGCCGCCGACGTACTCGCCGACCCGGCCCCCGCCTTCCATCACCAGGGTCGAGGTCACCACGTGGTCGAGGAAGTCGCGATCGTGGCTGACCAGCAGCAGGGTGCCCGGATACTCGGCCAGCAATTCCTCCAGCAGCTCCAGCGTCTCCACGTCGAGGTCGTTGGTCGGCTCGTCCATCACCAGCAGGTTGGACGGCTGCGCGAACAGCCGCGCCAGCAGCAGCCGGTTGCGCTCGCCGCCGGACAGGCGGGTGATCGGCGCGCGCGCGCGTTCGGGGGTAAATAGGAAGTCCTGCAGGTAGCCGATCACGTGCTTCTGGCGGCCGTTGATGGTCACCGACTCGCGGCCTTCGGCGACGTTCTCGATCGCGTTCCAGTCCTCGCGCAGGGTCGCGCGGTACTGGTCGAAGTAGGCGACCTGCAGGTTGCTGCCCAGCCGCACTTCGCCCGCGGTCGGCGCGAGCTCGCCCAGCAGCAGCTTGAGCAGCGTGGTCTTGCCGCTTCCGTTGGGGCCGATCAGGCCGACCCGATCGCCGCGCAGGATGGTGGTGGAAACCTCGCGCACGACCGGCACGCCGTCGTACGCGAACGACACGTCGCGCGCCTCGATCACCTTGCGCCCCGAGGCCTCGCCCTGGGCCACTTCCATGCGCACGTTGCCGGTGAGCTCGCGCCGCTGCGCGCGCTCCGTCCGCATCGCTTCGAGCCGGCGCACGCGGCCTTCGTCGCGGGTGCGGCGCGCCTTGATGCCCTGCCGGATCCACACTTCCTCCTGCGCCAGCAGCTTGTCGAAGCGCGCCGCCTCCTGCGCCTGCGCGTGCAGGCGTTCCTCGCGCCGGCGCTCGTAGTTGGCCCAGTCGCCGGGCCAGCTGGTCACTTGGCCGCGGTCGATCTCGACGATCCGGGTGGCCAGCGCGCGCAGGAAGCGGCGGTCGTGGGTGACGAACACCAGCGCGCCCTGCCAGTTCTTGAGGAAGCCCTCGAGCCAGTTGATCGCGGCGATGTCGAGGTGGTTGGTCGGCTCGTCCAGCAGCAGCACGTCCGGCTGCGAGACCAGCGCGCGCGCCAGCAGCACGCGCCGCTTGAGCCCGCCCGACAGGCCGGCGAAGGCGGCGTTGCCGTCCAGCTCCAGCCGGGTCAGGGTTTCCGCGACGCGCTGTTCCAGCGACCAGCCGTGCGCCGCCTCGATCCGCGCCTGCACGTCGGCGAGCGCGCGGGTGTCGACCGTCGCCGCCTGGCTGAGGTGGTGGAACCGCGCCAGCCACGCGCCGAGCTCGCCCAGGCCCGCGGCGACCACGTCGAACACGTCGCCGTCCGCGCCCGGCGGCACTTCCTGCTCCAGTCGCGCGACGCGCACGCCGTCTGCGACCCGTACCGCGCCGTCGTCGGGCCGCAGGTCGCCCGCGACCAGCTTGAGCAGGGTGGATTTGCCGGCGCCGTTGCGGCCGATCAGGGCGACGCGTTCGCCAGCGTCGATGGAGAGGTCGACGGCATCCAGCAGCAGCGGACCGCCGACGCTGAAATCCACGTCATGGAGGGTGACCAGGGGCATGCCGCATTGTACCGGCGCGCCCATTGCGGGCCGCCGCGGCGCGGCGCATGATCGCGGCGCGTTCACACCGAGGGGCAGCCATGAGCAAGGGCATGGACCGAAAGAAGGAAGGGAAGAAGGAGCCGACCAAGACGCTGAAGGAAAAGCGGGCGGCGAAGAAGGAGAAGAAGGCCGGCAAGTAAGCCGGCCTTTTTTCGGGCGCGCGTGCGACTGCTCCTGCCGCGCAGGCAGGCCGGGGACGGGTGGTGCGCGTCAGGAGCTGCAGGACAGCATCGAGCAGCCCGCCTTCGTCTTCGCCCAGTCCGGCCGCTTCGCGGCGAACGCCTCGCGGCCCGGCTGGTCCTCGTACGGGCGGCGCATGACGTCGAGCAGCTCGTCGATGCCGGTGGGGTCGCCCTGCTCCGCGCGCTCGATGGCCTGCTGGGCGAGGTAGTTGCGCAGCACGTAGCGGGGATTGGCGGCATGCATGCGCGCGCGGCGGGTGGCGGGGTCCAGCGCGTCGGAGCGCACGCGCGCGGCGTAACGCGCTAGCCAATCCTGCAACGCCGGCGCGTGTCGCGCGCGCTTACCCGCGTCGTAGAAGGCCTCTTCCAGCGGCGCCAGCGACGGCGCGGCGGGATCCACGTCGGCCAGCGCGCGGAACCACAGCGTCATGTCCACTTCCGCCGCCGCCATCAGCGCCTGCAGGTCTTCCATCAACGCGACATCGTCGTCGCCGCATCCGGCAAGGCCGAGCTTGCGCGCGATGTCGTCGCGACCGGCTTCGGCGTAGACGTCCATGTAGCGCTGCAGGCCGGCGGTGAGCGGCGCCTCCGGCTCGGCGAACAGCGGCGACAGCGCGTGCGCGAGCCGGGTCAGGTTCCAGTAGGCGATCTTCGGCTGCCAGCCGAAGCGATAGCGGCGGCCGTGCGCGTCGGTGGTGTTGGGCGTCCACTCCGGGTCGTACGCATCGATCCAGCCGTACGGGCCGTAGTCGATGGTCAGGCCGAGGATGGACATGTTGTCGGTGTTCATCACCCCGTGCACGAAGCCGACCCGCATCCAGTGCGCGACCATGCGCGCGGTGCGTTCGGCGACCTCGGCGAACCAGGCCGCGTACAGCGGCTCGCCCTCGCCTTCCAGTTCGGGGAAGTCGCGGCGGATACAGAAGTCGACCAACTGCTTCAGCAACACGACATCGCCCGCGGCATATGGCAGCTCGAAGTTGCCGAAGCGCAGGAAGGACGGCGCCATCCGGGTCACGATCGCGCCCGGCTCGGCCCGCGGATGGCCGTCGTAGAACATGTCGCGCACGACCTCCTCGCCGGTGCCGACCAGGCACAGCGCGCGCGTGGTCGGCACGCCGAGGTGGTGCATCGCCTCGCTGCACAGGAACTCGCGGATCGACGAGCGCAGCACCGCGCGGCCGTCGGCCATGCGCGAGTACGGCGTCGGCCCCGCGCCCTTGAGCTGCAGTTCCCAGCGCGCGCCGTCGGCGCCGATCGCCTCGCCCAGCGCGATCGCGCGGCCGTCGCCCAGCTGCCCTGCCCAGTGTCCGAACTGGTGCCCGCCGTAGTTGGCCGCGTACGGCTGCATGCCGGGCAGCAGGCGGTTGCCGGCGAAGACCTGGGCGAACTCGGGCGAGGCGACGTCGTCCTCGTCCAGTCCCAGCGCCGCGGCCATTTCGCGCGAAAACGCGAGCACGCGCGGCGCGGCCACCGGCGTCGGCGCGACCTCCGACCAGACCGCCCCTTCCACTTGGCGCAGGCGCGGGCCGCGCTCGGGATCGCCGGGCAGTTCGCGCAGGAAACGGTTGTCGAAGTTCATCGCAAGCATGCGTGCATGCTAGTCGGCGCGGACACCACGGGATGCGAACGGCGCGTAACGCAGCGTTCCCGGCCGCCTGGCGCCTTCGCCGCACGCCGGCCGGCTCGCATCGTGAACGCGCTTCGACGCCGGCCGACTACACTATGCGCCCGTCCGGCAGCACCGGCGCCCCTTCCGCCGTGGCCATGAACGCCGAAACCCCCGTTCCCGCCTTCGCCGACCTCGGCCTGCCCGAACCGCTGCTGCGCGCGCTAGCCGACGTCGGCTACGAAGCGCCCTCGCCGATCCAGGCCGCCACCATCCCGCCGCTGCTCGCCGGCCGCGACGTGCTCGGCCAGGCGCAGACCGGCACCGGCAAGACCGCCGCGTTCGCGCTGCCGATCCTCGCCCGCCTCGCCGCGGAGCGCGACCCGGCGCAACGCGCGCCGCAGGCGCTGGTGCTGGCGCCGACCCGCGAACTGGCGATCCAGGTCGCCGAGGCCTTCCAGAAATACGCGCGCCACCTGCCCGGCTTCCAGGTGCTGCCAATCTATGGCGGCCAGGGCTACGCGCCGCAGCTGCAGGCGCTGCGGCGCGGCGTGCAGGTCGTGGTCGGCACGCCAGGGCGCGTGGTCGACCACCTCGGCCGCGGCTCGCTGGACCTGTCGCAGCTGCGCTGCCTGGTGCTCGACGAGGCCGACGAGATGCTGCGCATGGGCTTCATCGAGGACGTCGAGGCGGTGCTGAAGGCGACGCCGGAATCCCGCCAGGTCGCGCTGTTCTCGGCGACCATGCCGCCGCCGATCCGGCGCATCGCCCAGACCTACCTGCGCGATCCGGTCGAGGTCTCGATCAAGGCGGCGACCACCACCGCGGCCAACATCCGCCAGCGCTACCTGTCGATCGGCGGCGGCCCGGCGGCGCCGGCGCACAAGCTGGACGCGCTGACCCGCATCCTCGAGGCCGAGCCATTCGACGCGATGATCGTCTTCTCGCGCACCAAGCTCGGCACCGAGGAACTGGCCGGCAAGCTCGGCGCGCGCGGCATCGCCGCCGCCGCGATCAACGGCGACATGGACCAGAAGGCGCGCGAGCGCACCATCCAGCGCCTGCGCGACGGCCAGGTGGACGTGCTGGTGGCGACCGACGTCGCCGCGCGCGGCCTGGACGTGGAGCGCATCAGCCACGTCCTCAACTACGACATCCCGTACGACACCGAAAGTTACGTCCACCGCATCGGCCGCACCGGCCGTGCCGGGCGCGCCGGCGAGGCGATCCTGTTCGTCACCCCGCGCGAGCGCGGGATGCTGCGCGCGATCGAACGCGCGACCCGCCAACCGATCGAGCCGATGCCGCTGCCGAGCGCGGAGGCGGTCAACGAACAGCGCGTGGCGCGCTTCCTCGGCCGCATCGACGAGGCGCTCGCCGGCGAGGGCCTGGGCGTCTATCGCGAGCTGCTGGAGCGCTACGAGCGCGAGCGCGACGTCCCGGCGATCGACATCGCCGCGGCGCTGGCGGCGCTGCTGCAGGGCGGCACGCCGCTGCTGATGGAGGACGCGCCGCGGGTGGAGCGCTGGACGCCGGAGCGCGGCGGTGAGGGGCGCAGGCCCGAGCGTTCCGCCGAACGCGCGCCCCGTGGCCCGCGCGAGGGCGGCCGTCCCGCGCCGGCACCGCGCGCCGCGCGCGAGGACAGGCCGACCGCGCCGCGCCCGGGGCCGCGCCTCACCGCCGACGGCGAGGCGATGTTCGCGGACGACGCGCCGGTCGCGCCTGCCCCGCGCGAACGCCCGCCGCGCGACGCGCGTGCACCGGAGATCGGCATGGAGACCTTCCGCATCGAGGTCGGCCACGCGCACGGCGTGCAGCCCGGCAACATCGTCGGCGCGATCGCCAACGAGGCCGACCTCGAGAGCCGCTACATCGGCCGCATCGACATCCGCGACGACCACAGCCTGGTGGACCTGCCCGAAGGCATGCCGCGCGAGATCCTCGAGCATCTCAAGCGCGTGCGCGTGGCCGGCCAGCCGCTGCGCATGCGGCGTATGGCGGAAGCGGGCGACACGCGGCCACCGCGCGGCAAGCCGAAGGGCGCGGCGGCGCGCAAGCCGGGGTTCCATCCCAAACCTCCACGCGGGCGCTCGTAAGCCGCCATCCCGATCGCGAAAGTGGTGGGGGCGCGCTGGGTGGGAGAGGTAGGCAGGACCGTATGCGCCATGGATGGCGCATCCGAGCCTCCAGAGACGGATTCACGGCGTGTCCTGCCTGCCTCTCCCGCCCGGCGCGCTCGCGACAACACCGCCCGTCACGTCAACTGCTGCCCTCGATTCCAGGAATGGATCCCGGCCCTCGCTGAATTGACGGAAGCAGCGCCCGATTGCGTGGCTGCCCTCGGATCCCTCGTTCCCGGCTCCCGGGATCCTCCGCGCGAACGCTCAAACGGACGCGTCAGGACCAGCCCGGCAGACCCAGCAGCGGTGCCAGCAGCCAGTACCCCCCGATGAGCACCACGGCCCACAGCAGCAACCTGAGCAACACGCCGGCGACCTTGAACGCCAGGTACAGCGCGAGCAGCACGACGGCGAGGCCGATCCAGCTCACGCGCCGCTTCCCGGCTGCGGTTCGGCCGCATCGAAGACGATGCTGCAACAGGTGACCGCGCCCTCGGCCTTCTGCAGTTCGGACACGTCCACCGCCAGCACCCGCAGGCCGGCCTGCTCGAGGCGCGCGCGGGTGCGCGGGAAGCAGTCCGGGTACAGGATCGCGTCGTCGATCCGCAGCGCGTTCGCGGCGTGCTCCTCGTGCGGATCCACCTCGATCACGCGGCAGCCGTCGAACGCGGCGGCATCCACCCACTTCGGCTGCACCAGCAGCACCCCGTCGGCGACCTGGGTCGCGGCCGATTTCAGGTGCAGGCAGCCGCGGGTCGGCACGCCCTGCACGCGATAGCCGTGCGGGGCGAGCAGGCGCGCCAGCTGCGCGCGGCCTTCCTCGTTGCTGCGCGCGGATTCCCCGACGTACAGGGTGCGGCCGATGCGCAGCACGTCGCCGCCGTCGAGGGTGCCGGGCGCGTCGATGTGCAGCAGCGGCCGGAAGCGCTCCAGCACCGCCGCCACCGTCGCGCCCTCGCCGCGCCGCGATGGGGCGCCCGGGCGGGTGAGCACGGCGACCTCGTCCAGCACCAGCGCGGTGTCCTCGACGAAGACCGCGTCGGGCATGCCCGCCTCCGGCGCCAGCTCGATCACGCTGCAGCCGGCGGCGACCAGGGCGCGGCAGTACTCGCGGTGCTGGGCCTCGGCCCGCTCCGGGTCGATCGGCGTGCGCGGCACGTAGGACAGCTCGCAGTCCGCCAGGCTGGCGCTCACGCGGCGGGTGATGGCGATCGGCATGGCGCGCAGCCTAGCGCGGGCGCGCCCGCCGGCCAACGTGCGGGGCCCCCGCCCTTCCCGGGCGCGGGCCCGTAACTGCTGTTTGGCATCGCAGCTGCGTCACGCGAGCGCGTCGGGCGGGAGAGGCGGGCAGGACACGCCGTGAATCCGTCCATGGAGGCTCGGATGCGCCATCCATGGCGCATACGGTCCTGCCCACCTCTCCCACCCGACGCGCCCCCACTCTCTCGCGATCTGGCTGTAGAGCGGAGCTTGCTCCGCTGCTCCGTCGCGGGAAAAGCAGCGGAGCAAGCTCCGCTCTACGGCAAGCCGCCAGGATCTGTCCGAGCGACCGGGAGGACGGGGGGTGTTGCGTCAGCGCGCCATGGATGGCGCGCGCCCGCATCAGGACAGGATGTCCTGCTAAGGGAAAAGCAATACCCCCCGGCCTCCCGGGCGCGGGCCCAGGACATTCGGCTTCTTCGGAAGGTCACCAGCGCCCGCCTTCCGGGCGCACGCGGAACGCGAGGCTGATGCGCGGGCCGACCGGTTCGCGCGTTTTCGGGATGCCGTGTTCCCAGTGCAGCTGCGAGGCGTGGCTCATCACCAGCAGGCTGCCGGGCTCGAGCAGGATGCGCAGCGCCGGGCGCCGGCCCGCGCCGCCTTCGCCCGGCTTGGCACGGATGTCCATGCGCCGCGCGGCCCCGAGCGAGACGAGCGCGATCGGCCAGCCGGGGACGATGCTGTACAGCTTGTCGTTGTGCATCGCGACGCTGTCGCCGCCGTCGCGGTAGTAGTTCATGCCGACGTGGGTGAAAGGCGTCCGCAGCGCCGCTTCGACACGACGCGCGGCGTCGCGCAGCGGTGCCGGCAGGTCGGGCGCGTCGAGCGCGTAGCCGGCCAGCATGCGCGGCACGTCCACCACCCGGTCGTACATCGGCCGGCGCTCGCGGCGCCAGCGCACGCCATCGCGCAGGGCGACGAACCACGCGTCGGCGGTCGTCGGGTCGACGAAGCCCGGCCGGTAGCGGATGCCGCCTTCGGCGTCCTCCACCAGCACGCGGGGTTCATCGCCGAAGAGGGCGGTCTGATGCATTGGCGCAGTGTCGCGTGGCGCGATCTCGGCGCGCGTGACGCGCCGGATTCCGGCTCTTCCCCGACGCGCGCGAAGATGAGCTGCGCCGGATGAGACCGCTCAGTGCCCCTGCAGCGGGTTGCCCTCCGGCCCCAGCAGGTACCACTCGCCGAACTGGTCCTCGCGCCCGGCGCCGTTGATCTGGCCGGCGCCGGTGTCGCGTGCGTAGTGGTAGAGCGGGTGGCCGTTGAAGCTCACCTGCTGGGTGCCGTCCTTGCGCTGGATGACGCCGACTGCGCCATCGTCCAGCGACGGGTCGAGCGTGCGCGGCGCGCCCTGTTGGGCGAGCAGCGGCGGCCACTCGGTCGTGCAGGCGTCGTGGCAGGTGCTGGTGCCGTTGCTGTCCTTTTCCAGCATGTACAGCGCCCTGCCGGTGGCGTCGACGAGGTAGCGTCCGTGCTCGGCGGATTCGGCGAGGCCGAGGTCGGCGCCGTTGGGCGTGACCGGTTCGGGCAGGCCTGCGGCGGGCGGCGCGGCGGTGGCGTCCGTGGCCGCGCCGGACGGGCTGGTCGCGTCCACGGGCGGCACCTGCGCCGCGGGCGGGGCCGCGCCGGCCGCTGGTTGCGCCGAGTCGGTCGGTTCCCCGCGATTGCACGCACCGAGCGCGCACACGATGGCGAGGGCGAGCAGCACGGGGCGGACGGCGGTCATGGCGAAAACTCCTGCTGGACGGATGCAGGCAAGGCTGTCGCGGCGGCCGTCGGCGGCCGGTGACGGCGCCGGTGAATGCGCCCTACTCGGCCGCCTCCAGCGCGTCGGCGAGGCGCTCGACCGCGATGACCTCCATGCCCTTGAAGCTGCCGGCCTTGGGCGCGTTCGCCTTCGGCACGATCGCGCGCCGGAAGCCATGCGTCGCCGCCTCGCGCAGTCGCTCCTCGCCGTTGGGCACCGGCCGGATCTCGCCGGACAGGCCGACTTCGCCGAACGCGATCGTCTTCTCCGCCAACGGCCGGTCGCGCAGCGAGGACAGCACCGCCAGCAGCACCGGCAGGTCGGCCGCGGTTTCCTGCACGCGGATGCCGCCGACCACGTTGACGAACACGTCCTGGTCGCTGACGCCGACGCCGCCGTGCCGGTGCAGCACCGCCAGCAGCATCGCCATGCGATTGCCTTCCAAGCCGACCGCCACCCGGCGCGGGTTGGACAGTGGCGAAGAATCGACCAGCGCCTGCACCTCGACCAGCAGCGGCCGGGTGCCCTCGCGGGTGACCATCACGCAACTGCCCGGCTGCTGCAGGCTGCCGCCGGAGAGGAAGATCGCCGACGGGTTCGGCACCTCCTTCAGGCCGCCCTCGCCCATCGCGAACACGCCCAGTTCGTTGACCGCGCCGAAGCGGTTCTTGAACGCGCGCAGCACGCGGAAGCGGCTGCCGCTCTCGCCCTCGAAATACAGCACCGCGTCCACCATGTGCTCGAGCACGCGCGGGCCGGCGATGCCGCCTTCCTTGGTGACGTGGCCGACCAGGAACACCGCGGTGCCGGTTTCCTTGGCGTAGCGCACCAGCCGCGCCGCGCTCTCGCGCACCTGGCTGACCGAGCCCGGCGCGGCGGTCAGCTGCTCGCTCCACAGGGTCTGCACCGAATCGGCGACGACGAGTTTCGGGCGCATGGTCGACGCGTGCTCGAGGATGCGCTCGACGCTGGTCTCGGCCAGCGCCTGCAGGCCGTCCAGCGGCAGGCCGAGCCGCACCGCGCGGCCGGCGACCTGCGCCAGCGATTCCTCGCCGGTGACGTACAGGCCGGGCAGCGTACCGGCCATCCGCGCCAGCGCCTGCAGCAGCAGGGTGGACTTGCCGATGCCAGGGTCGCCGCCGACTAGCACCACCGCGCCTTCGACCAGCCCGCCGCCGAGCACGCGGTCGAACTCGCCGATGCCGGTGGACACCCGCGCGTCCTCGCTGTGGCGCACGTCCTTGAGCGCCGTCACCTTCGGCGCGTCGACCTTGCCGGCCCAGCCATCGCGGCGCGCCGCCGGCTTGTCCGGCGCGCCCAGCGCGACCTGCGACAGCGTGTTCCAGGCCCCGCAGGCCTCGCACTGGCCCTGCCACTTGGCGTAGTCGGCGCCGCAGTCGCTGCAGACGTAGGCGGTGCGGGGTTTGCTCGCGGTCCTGGCCATGCGGGGCGCCGTCGGAAGGAAGCCCCCACTTTAGCGGCTGGCGTCGCCGGGGTTGAGACGCGCATGGCAAAGAGCCCGCTTGCGCGGGCTCCTGCGGGGTGCCGGACGCTGGCGCGGCGCCTCAGTTGTTGCTGAAGTCCTGCTGCGCGTTGGCCGCGTTGCGCAGGATGCTGGTCAGCGGCAGCACCTGGCTGATGAAGCGGTTCCAGCGGGTCACGCCAGCCGGGCCGACGAAGACCACGTCGCCAGCTTGCAGCGGGAACTTGTCGGCCAGCGCGAACGCCACCGGCGACTTCGCGTTGAGGTGGAACACGGTGGCCGGCTGCTGCTGCATGTTCGCCCCTTCCGAGCCGCGGATGACGTAGACCGCGCTGCCCTTCGAGGTGGTCGGATCGAGCCCGCCGGCGCGGCCGAGCGCCTGGGTCAGGGTGATGTCGGTGGTCTTGAAGTTGATCGCGGTCGGGCGGCTCACCTCACCGACGACGTAGACCTCCTTGCGGTCGTTGAATGGCAGGTACAGGCGGTCGCCCGGCTTGAGGTAGATCTCCGGCGCGCGCGAGCCGTTGCGGTTGAGCGCGTCGAGGTCGACCCGGTAGCTCTGGCCGTCGCGGGTCAGCATCAGGCCCGACAGGTCCGCCTGCTCGGCGTTGATGCCGGCGCGGCCGACCGCCTGCGACAGGGTCAGCGGCACCGGGGTGATGTCCAGCGGCGTGGTGTTGGTGAAGGCGCCTTCCAGCGACACGCGGCCGCCGGAGCCGACCACGTTGAGGTCGACTTGCGGATCCTTGAGGTACTTGCCGAGCCGGCTGGCGAGCGTGCTGCGCACCTGCTCGATGCTCTTGCCGGCGGCCTGGATCTTGCCGGCGTAGGGGAAGTAGAAGGTGCCGTCCGGCTGCACCAGGCGGCCGTTGGCGACGGTCTGCTGCTGCGAGCCGGCGGGCGTGGTCAGCTCCGGGTGGTCCCAGACCGTCACGATCAGGGTGTCGCCCGGCTGCAGGTGGTAGGTCTCGGGCCGGTAGCCGGTGATCTCGGCCGGCAGCGCGCTGGTGGTCTGCGGCAGCGTGGCGACCAGCTCCGGGGTGATCGGCACGACCTTGACCTCGCCGGTCTCGATGAAGTTGTCGCGCGGCGTCTCGCCGGTGGTCAGGTACTGGCCGGTGCAACCGGCAAGCGCAAGGCTGGCGGTGAGCGCCGCGAGCGCACGGAGGGGCATGGTCACTGGGGATTCCTCGTCGCGAGTGGGGGAAGTCCGACTAAGGGCGCGCGCCTCGCGCGCCGTGCGGGGCAGCCTAGGAGCCTGCCTGACTGGGCGGCGTGAAAGTCTTTCCTTCCGCCGAGTCGCGGCGCAGGACGGGCTCGAGCGGCCGCACCCGCTGGTGCAGCAGCGCGCCGAGCAGGCCCGCGTACTCCTTCAGGGCGCGGCCGCTGCGGTGCAGCGCGCCGCGGCTGGGCAGCCAGCGGCGGACGCCCACGCGCTCCACCTCCTCGGGCACCGGCAGCGGCACCACCGTGATCCCCGCGTCGCGGAACCACAGGCTGGCGCGCGGCATGTGCAGTTGCGAGGTCACCAGCAGGATCTTCCGCACGCCGCGTTCACGCGCCAGCCGCGCGGTGTACAGCGCGTTGTCGCGGGTGTCGCGGCTGCGCTGCTCCAGCAGCAGGGCCGAGCGCGGCACGCCGAGCCGGGCGATCGCGCGCGCCATGGTCTCGGCCTCGGTGCGGCGGCCGCCACGGCCACCGGACAGGATCACCAGCGGCGCGCGCCCGGCGAGCCACGCCCGCGCGCCGGCCGCGACGCGGCTCTGCGGCAATTCGTAGGCGTCGACGTCGGGCCGCTCGACCCAGCCGAAGCCGCCGCCCCCGCCGAGCACGACGATCGCGTCGGCGCGCGGCAGGGATTCCGCCGCCACGATCGGGTTGCGCGCCTCCAGCGAATCGCGCAGCCAGTCCGACGCGAACGGCAGTGACCACAACCCGGTCCAGCCGATCCCGGCGACCGCGAGCGCGAGCGCGATCCGCCGCCGGCGCAACGCCAGGGCGAGCAGTGCGAGCAGCATGACGGCGGCGGACAGCGCCGGCGGCCAGGTCACCGACACCACCAGCGCATCCAGGCGGGACCACAGGGCGTGCAGCATCAGGCTTCGACTTGCTCGCCGGCCACCAACGGCTGCGGCGCCACCCGGCGGTCGCGCAGCAGTTCGTCGTAGACCTCGATCGTGCGCCGGATCACCATGCGCTCGTCGAAATGTTCGGCCGCGCGCGCGCAGGCGCGCTCGCCCAGTCGCCGCAGCAGCGCGCGATCGTCGTCCAGCCGCGCCAGGCAGGCCGCCAGGTGCGCGGGATCGCGCGGCCGCACGTGCAGGCCGTCGACGCCGTCCTCGCTGACCACCTCGCGGCAGCCGGCGAGGTTGGTGGTGACGATCGCCAGGCCGGAGGCGGCGCCCTCGATCAGGCTCTTGGGCACGCCCTCGCGGTAGTAGCTGGGCAGCACCATCACGTCGACCGAGCGCATCAGCGCCGGCATGTCGTCGACGTGGCCGAGCCACTGCACCAACCCTTCGCGGTGCCAGCCCTCGGCCTGGCGGCGGCTGGCCGAGCGCGGATTGCCCGGGTCCGGCATCCCCGCCAGCAGGCATTCGACGTTGCGTCCCTGCAGGCGCAGCAGGCGCGCGGCCTCGACGTAGTCGCCCACGCCCTTCTCCCACAGCAGGCGCGCGGCGAGCAGCACGCGCAGCGGCTTGGGTTCCCCCTCGCGCTGCGGCGGCTGGAAGCGCGACAGGTCGACGCCCGAGCTGCGGATGACCCGGATCTTCTGCTCCGGCACGATCCGCGCGCGCAGGAACACCTCGGCGTCGTCGGGGTTCTGCAGGATCAGCCGGGAATGGCCCCCGGCGAGGGTGCCGCGCATCAGCAGCTTGACCACCGGCCGCAGCATCCGCGCGTGCGCGCGCTCGCTGGCGAACACGTAGCCCATGCCGGCAACCGCGTTGACCACCGCCGGCACCCGCGCCGCGCGCGCGGCGAGCGCGCCGTACACGGCGCACTTGACGGTGAAGTTGTGCAGCATGTCCGGACGCTCGTCGCGCAGCACCCGCACCAGCTCGCACAGGGTGCGCGCCTCGCGCAGCGGGTTGAGGCTGGCGCGGTCCATCGCCAGCGGGATCCAGCGGAAACCGTGGCCGGCGAAGCGCGCGCCGTAGTCGCCCGGCGGGGACAGCATCACCACTTCGTGGCCGTGCGCCTGCAGCTGCCGCGCGGTGGACAGGCGGAAGTTGTACAGGTACCAGTCGGTGTTGGCGTAGAAGACGAATTTCATCGCAGCTCCGGAAGTCCCTGTCGGAGCGCCATCGGCGTCCAGCGCGGCGGGGCCTCCTCGGCCTCCAGCGCCGACAGCAGCATCGAGGGGTAGACGAGGAAGAGCAGGAAGCAGGACGCGTAGCGAATGCCGCTGCCCGGGTTGTAGACGCCGAACGGCACGTAGGCGACCAGGATGATCGCGATCGCCGGCAGCCAGCCCAGCAGCAGCAGCTTGCGCGGCATCCCGGCCGGCGCGCGCACCGCGGTGACGATGCCGTGCACCAGCAGGCCGATGATCGCCAGCCCGGACGCGAGGAAGGGCAGCATCACCGGCCGCGCCATCACTTCGCCCGGGGTCGGCCCGGCCAGCGCCAGCGGCAGGGTCCACCACAGGCTGCGCAGGAAGGTGCCGGTGCTGTCGAGGTGGATCCAGGTGCGGGTGGTGTCGGAATTGATGGTGAAGTAGCTGCGCGCCAGCGGCAGCACCTCGTTGCCGATGTAGTCGTCCAGGGCCGGCCAGGCCAGCGCCAGCGCGAACAGGCCGACCGCCGCCAACCCGATCGCCTGCACGCCCATGCTCAGGTGCATGCGCAGGCCGCGCACGTAAAGCAGGAACATCAGCAGGAACAGACCGGTGGCCAGCCCGAACGGCGCCCGGATCATGGTCATGCCGCCCACGCACAGCAGCGCCAGCAGCAGCCGCTGCAGCCCGCGCCGGCGCGCGTAGCCCACGGTCGCGCCCATGAAGAAGCCCAGCAAGCCGATGAACAGCGCCTCGCGCCCGATCACCGCCGCCCACACGCCGAAGTTCGGCAACAGCAACAGGATCAGCAGCGGCCAGCGATGGCGGTCGTGCAGCCGCGCCTGGCGCACCAGGTAGGCGACGCCGCTGGCGGCGAACAGCGAGAAGAACAGGTGGGAAAGCAGCGCGCTGTGCAGGATCCGCACGATCGCGGTGGCGATCCGGGTGACGATCACCGTGCGCAGCTCGCCGGTCTCGTCGTAGGCGCCGGCCAGGTAGGACTGGGCGTCGCCGAGCTGGCTGTAGCGGCTGTAGACGAACACCGCGAACAGGGTCCAGCCGACGAAGATGGCGTAGACCGTCCCCCGCCCGAGGCGGCGCGGGATCGCGGACACGCGGTCTTCGGGCAGGGCGATGGGATCGATGCGCATATCGGCGCATTAATAGGGAAGCGCGCGTGAGGGGGTCGTCGAAGCCGTGCGACCGGCGGCGGCGCGCGGGGGCCGTGGTTCAGGCCACGCCGTCGCCCGCGCGCTGCAGGCGGTGGAATCGGCGCACGCCGACGGCGGTGCCGAGCAGCAGCACGGCCTCGGCGACCACCGTCGCCCAGGCCGCGCCCTGCTCCGCGTAGCGCGGGATCAGCAGCGCGTTGAGGCCGATCGCGACCACGGTGGCGGTCGCCATCGCGTAGACGCGGAAGCGCATGTTGTCCTGGGTCAGCAGCGCAGCGCCCATCGCGGTCGACAGGAAGCGGATCGGCGGGCACAGCGCCAGCACCATCAGGATGGCGACCACGCCGCGATAGCTTTCGCCGAACACCAGCGGCACCACCCACGGCGAACACAGCACCACGCCCGCGCCGACCGCCAGGCCGAGCAGCAGCATGCCGATGTTTCCTTGCCGGTACACCGCGCGGAACTTGGGCGGGTTGTGCGCGGCCCAGCGATGCAGCCGGACCAGCAGGAACTTGTGGTAGATCACCGCCGGGACCAGGTAGATCGCGGTCAGCACCGCCAGCGCGATGCTGTACAGGCCCGCCTGCGCGTCGCCCGCCAGGTACTTCAGCAGGATCGTGCTGATCTGGAAGAACACCGGGTACAGCGCGAAGTACACGCCGTACGCCCAGGCCTCCGACCACAGCGCGCCCATCGGCGGGGCCGGCGCCGGCGCCGCGGCGGCCGGGCGCGGACCGTGCCCGTGCAGGTCGAAGTCGCCGTGCAGCATGGCGCGGATCCGCGGCCAGGCGAGACCGGCCACGCCCAGCGAGATCGCGCAGTAGGCCAGCGCGACGAAGCGCCCGCTCAGGTGCGGCAGCAGCAGCAGCGCCAGCGCGACCAGCAGGCGCCCGGCCGGAATCGCCATCTGCCACAGCGCCATCGCGCCGAGCCGGTCCTCGAGCCGGCAGCGGTTGCCGACCAGCTCGATCGCGAGCACGCCCAGGATCACCGGCCACAGCACCAGCAGGTCGAAGCGGGTGTCGTTGCGCGGGGCGCCGAGCAGCGCCCAGCCCAGCACCAGCGCGATCGCCAGCAGCGTGGTGTAGCGCAGGAAGCGCAGCGCGGTCGGCAACCACCGGATGGCCGCCCAACCCTCGACCCCGAAGGCCTTCAGCAGGAACTGGGTCAGCCCGAAGCCCGCCATCGGCGCGACCATGGTGACCGTCGCCAGCGAGGACGCGAACAGGCCGTAGTCCTCCGGCCCGAGCTCGCGCGCCAGCAGGGTCTGGGTCAGGAAGACCATGACCGCGCCGGCGAAGGTCGCGGCACCGAGCATGGAGATGGCGGCGAACGCGCGGCGCCAGCCGGGCAGCAGCAGGGCTCCCATGCGATCGGTCAGGGGCACGACGGAGGCGATGGCGGAGTCCCTTCGCGGCGCAAATCCGGACGCACTCTACGGTGGTCGGCGTGAAGGGGGGTTCGATGCCAGGGACGGGAGACGGCAGACGGGAGACGGGAGACGGAAGCCGGAGCCGGAAGCCGGAGCCGGAAGCCGGAAGCCGGAAGCCGGAAAAGCTAAAGGCGGGTGCGGGGCGCGACGGGTGGAAGCGGTGGGCGGGACCGGATGCGCCATGGATGGCGCATCCGAGCCTTGGGTTCGCGGCGTGTTCCGACCGCGACTGCCGCCCGCCGCGCTCGCGGAAAAGCCCGACCACGGCCGGGATGGGAAATGCTCGCCCCCCGCCGTAGAGCGGAGCCGGCTCCGCTGGCTTTTGCCGGGCGCCGGGGCAGCGGAGCAAGCTCCGCTCTACGGGCGCGCGAACCCTTAGCGATAGTTGTTGGTGCCGATCTCGACGTCGCTGAGGGTGCCGCGCATCAGGATGTCGCGTTCGATCTTGCTGCTCCAGCCGGTCAGCGTGAACGGCTCGCGCACCTTGGCGCCCAGGCGGTTGTAGTTGCCGTAGGACAGCCCGCCGGCCACCCGGCATTGGCTGGTGCCGTCGTTGATCAGCACCCCGGTGGCGGAATTGTTGCGCACCGTGTTGCCCGTCAGCGCGATCGCGTTGCAGTACTGCACGACCACGCCGCAGCTGCCGTTGTCCTCGACCACGCAACCCTCCAGCCTGATCTGACTGGATCGCTTCCAGACGTTGAGGCCGTACTTGGCGTTGTTGTTGAGCCGGCAGTTGCGGATCAGCACGTCCGAGCAGTTGTACGGGTCGTCCGGCTCGATGTCGATGCCGCACTCGGGGCTGGTGCCGTTGGTGTGGCTGAACTCCGAGTCGTGCACGCGGATGCCGCTGCAATTGGTGATCGACAGGCCTTGCCGGCGGTTGTTGGTCGAAACCACGTTGGCGATCTCGACGTCCTTCGAACCGCCGCCGATGCAGATGCCGTCGCCGGTGCAGTCGCTCACCCGCACGTCGCGCACGGTGACCCGCACGCCGCCCAGGATCTGGATGCCGTGGTTCCACTCGTCGGTGGAGGACGTCATGTAGCGGTGGCGGTCGCGTTCGCCGACCAGTTGGCCGCCGGCGATCTCGACGTCGCTCGCGTCGTTGATGTACAGGATGTAGGCCCGGCTCACCGAAGACGGCTTGGCGACCAGCTTCGCGTCCGCGTCCATCCGCAGCAGCATGTTGCTGCGCAACCGGATCCGCTTGGTGGTGTCGATCAGGTAGGTGCCGGCCGGGATCACGACCGTGCCGCCGGTGGAAGGCAGCGCGTTGATCGCGGCCTGGATCGCGGCGGTGTCGTCACGCACGCCGTCGCCGACGGCACCTGTGTCCCTGACGCTGACGACGGCATTGCCGCGGCTGCGCACGGGCGGCAGGTAGACCCGCCGCGAGCGCGCGAACGCGTCCGCGCCCAGCAATCCCGCCACAACCGGAACGGTGGCCGCGCCGATCAGGAAGACGCGGCGGGACAAGGTCCCGCGCACGCCGGTTTCCAGCTTCCCCATGATCTTCTCCCCCGCGGGCGCCCCCCTGGACACCCGCACCTCCCCTCTTGGTTTCGATGCCGGTACAAGACCGGCCCCCGCTTGCGACCGCTGCAACAAGGCTCCTCCGAGAAGATCGGGCGGCCGAAACCGCCCAAACGACGAGGAGATGACCGTTGTTGTTGTTATGCGATTACTGGTAGTTGTTGGTGCCGATGACCACGTTGGTCAGCGTGCCGCGGCGCAGGATGTCGCGCTCGACCTTGCTCGACCAGCCGGTCAGGGTGAACGGCGTGCGCGTCTTGGTGCTCAGGCGCGTGTAGTTGCCGTACGACAGGTTGCCGCTGTGGGTGAGGTCCCTGGTGCCGTCGTTGAAGACGACGCCGGTGGCCGAGTTGTAGCGGAAGGTGTTGCCGGTGACCTTGATGTTCGAGCAGTAGTGCGTCGACATGCCGAGGCTGCCGTTGTACTCGAGCACCGACTTGGTCACGGTCACGCCGCTGACGTTCTTCCAGATGTTGATGCCGTACTTCTTGTTGTTGTTCAGTCGGCAGTTCTCGATCCATACGTTCGAGCAGGTGTAGCCGGCGTCCGGTTCGATGTCGATGCCGCACTCGGGGCTGGTGCCCTGGGTGTAGCTGAACTCCGAGTCGTAGACCTTGATGTTCGAGCAGTTGGTGATCGACAGGCCCTGGCGGCGGTTGCCGGTGGACACGATGTTGGCGATGACCACGTCGGACGACTTGCCGCCGATGCAGACCCCGTCGCCGGTGCACTTGCTGACGTGCAGGTCGCGCACGGTGACGCGCTTGCCGCCGAGGATCTGGATGCCGTGGCCCCACTCGTCGGTGCTGGAGGTCATGTACCGGTGGGTCTCGCGCTCGCCGACCAGCTGGCCGCCGGAGATCTCGACGTCGGACTTGCCGTTGACGTACAGGATGTAGTGGCGCGCGACCGACGCGGTCTTCGCCTTCAGCACCGCGGCCGGATCCATCTGCAGGTGCATGAGGCTGCGCAGGTTGATCTTCTTCGTCGTGTCGATCAGGTAGGTGCCGGCCGGGATCACGACCGTGCCGCCGGTGGAAGGCAGCGCGTTGATCGCGGCCTGGATCGCGGCGGTGTCGTCGCGCACGCCGTCGCCGACGGCGCCCTTGTCCTTGACGCTGATGACGGCCGTGCCGCGGGTGCGGACCGGCGGGGCGTAGGCGAAGGCGGACAGCGCGGTGCCGCCGAGCGCCACCGGCACGGCCAGCAGCAGGGTGTTGCGGAGGAAGCTGCGGCGCGGCAGGGTGACGTTGGCGATGGCCTGCCCGATTTCGTTCGTGTTCACGTTGGTGTTTTCCCTGTGGACGCCGGGACCAGCGGCGCCCGAAGAAAGAAAGTTGAATGGGTGTCGCCCTCGCATCGCCGCACCTCGACACGTCGTTGGTGTCAAAGGGGCGTGAAGTTCCGGCAAGGGGAATGTAGCGCTCGCCCTGCGCTTTGCACGCGGCAAATCACTGATTTGTGGAGCGTTTCAAAGCTTCACGCGGGACGCTTTGGGTGCCGCTCAGTATTCACCTAGATGACTGCGCGATGTTCAGGCGCGAGCAGGCTGCGCGGAAATGCCCCACGCGCATGAATACGCAGCGAGCCGAGATTTCACACCCGGACAGTGAGGGGGCGCGCCTCAGTCGAAGCGGTTGTCGTTCCCCAGGCGCACGCCTTGCGCGGCGCCGCCGATCAGGATGTCGCGCGCCGACGGTCCCTCGCCGAGGCGCGACAGCAGGCCCGTCAGGGCCCCCGCTCCCGCCTTGCGCGCGTTGCCGGCGAAATCGTTGCCGGCGATCCGCACCCCGCGCGCGGCTTCCTGCACGCGCACGCCGTTGCGCAGGTTGCCGCGGATGCGGTTGCCGAGCACGCGGGTGTCTTCGCCACCGACCACCAGCACGCCGTAACGGTTGCCTTCCAGCAGGCAGTCGCGGATCTCCACGCCGCGGGTACGGCGGTAGACCTGCACGCCGGGGCCGTGGTTGCCGCGGATCCGGCAGCCGCTGATCTCGATGTCGTCGGCGAGGGTGGTATCGGGTTCGATGTCGATGCCGGCCTCGGGCGGCGTGCCGCGGGTGCCGCTGAACTCGCAATCGCGTACGCGCACGCGGGTCGCGCCGCCGATGGTCAGTCCCTGGCGGCGGTTGCCGGTGGACACCACCCGTTCCAGCAGCACGTCGCGCGAGCGTCCATCGCCGACGCGTGCGCGCGGGCCGGCGCCGGCCACCGACAGGCCGTCGCCCCAGCAGCCGGACACGTGCAGGTCGCGCACGACCACCGCGCGCGCGCCGCGCAACTGCAGGCCATGGCCCCATTCGCCGCCGCGGCCGCGGTGGCGCTCGCGGTCGCCGACGATGCGACCGCCGCTGACCTCGACGTCGTGGATCCCGCGCAGCATCAGCAGCACCGAGCGCTCCGCGGCGTTGGGCGCGACCAGCAGGATCGCGCGCGGATCCATCCGCAGGTGCATGTTGGAGCGCAGATGCACGCCGCGCACCGCGTCGAGCAGGTAGCGTCCGGCCGGCACGACGACGGTACCGCCCGTCGCCGGCAGCGCGTCGATGGCCCGCTGGAACGCGCGGGTGTCGTCGCGGGATCCGTCGCCGCGGGCACCGTGCGCGCGTACATCGAGGGTGGTCGCGCCGCGCGCCGGCCAGGCAGGCGCCAGCAACGGCAGGCCGAGCGCCGCCAGCAGCAACCGCCTGCGGGCGCGGTCGGTGGGCATGCTCAGGCCGCCAGGGCGCTGTGGTGGCGGGTCATCCCCAGCCACGGCAGCACGATCGCCAGCAGGTAGAACTTGGACGCGAAGTACTTGTTGCCCAGGCGGCCGCGGTTGCGCCGCAGCCAGGCCTCGGCGCCGGGCAGCACGTCGCGCTCCTGGCGGGCGAAGTCGTACACCTCGTCGAAGCGCTGCTTCGCCAGGCCGACGACGTCGAAGCGGAAGCTGCCCTTGGAGCGGTCGACGTACGGGAGGTCGGTGAAGCGCTCGCCGATGTGCTTGCGCACCAGCACCTTGTTGCGGCCGCTGGCGGGATCGATCAGTTGCTCGCGCGGGACCTTGCGGTAGACCCACGCGGCCAGTTCCGCGTCGCAGTATGGATAGGCCGCGTGCATGCCGAGCGCGCTGGCGGTGTACAGGCCCTTGGCCATGCCGCCGGTGGAACCCGCCAGGGACATCGAGATGTCGCGCCATTCGGCCACGGTGCGCGCCGAGCGGATCTCGTCCTCGAACAGCGACAGCCGCGAACGCGACTGCCGGGCGATGTCCCGCCCGAACAGCGCGTCGACCTCTTCGTCGGTGAAGCGCGAGCCCGGGAAGACCCGCTCGATCGACGACATCTTCAGGGTGCCGAGCGCGTAGCAGGCGCGGAAGCTGTGGCGCACCAGCGGCAGGTCGAACACGAACTGCGGGATCGGCAGGCCCATCGCCATGCGGTACATCAGCCGCTTCTGCCACGGGACCACGGCGCCGAAGTAGTTGTCCGAGCCCTGCCCGTCGATCATGCCGTCGCCGCCGTTGGCCACGATCTCGGTGCCGAGGTCGACGTACGAGAGGAGCGCGAAGTCGGCGCTGAGCAGCGGCATGCGGTCGACGATCCGCAGGTAACGGTCGTAGGCGCGGCCCGGATCGCAGACCAGGGTCTCGTGGCGCAGGCCGAGCGTGGTCGCGACCCGTCGCGCGGACTCGACCTCGTTCTCCTCGCGACCGCCCAGGTAGGTGATGCACACGGTGTCCGGGCGCGCGTCCGCAATCGCGATCGCGAGCGAGGTGGAATCCTTGCCGCCGCTCTGCAGCTGCCAGGGCGCGCGCGACTCGGCGCAGGAACGCTCCACCGCGGCGCACAGGCGCTGGTGGTACTCGGCGACCCAGTCGCGCTGGACGCCGTCGAACTCGGTCGCCTTCTCCGATTCGCGGAAGCGGTAGGTGAACGGCGGCCGCCCGGTCATGTCGTCGTTCGGGTCGAAGCCGAACGTCGCCATCTTGGTGCCCTCGAAGATCGAATGCGGGGGAAACACCGCGGCGTTGCGGAGGATGTCGGCGACCGACACCAGGTCGATCCGTTCGCGCGCGGCGCTGTGCGCGGTCAGCGCGGAAAAGTCCGGCTTGCCGTAGAACGGGGACATCGTGATCTGCATGTGACGCCCCTTGCGGGCGTGGGTGGGAACCGCGGGCTTCGGCCCCTGGTCCCTGCCCGGCTCGTGCGGCCGGGCGGCCGGCGGGGGCGACGCGCCCGGCGTGTCGTGCGGCTTGAGCAGGGTGGTGGGGGTGGCCGGCATGTCAAAAGCTTCCTGTCGTTGGGTTATAGGCGGCATGGCCTGCTGCGCGGGGTGAATGCAGGAGTCACTCCGCGCATTCAGGCTGGGGCTGCTCCCGGACCAGCCAGGGCAGGACCACCGCCAGCAGGTAGAACTTCGAGGCGAAGTACTTGTTGTCGAGGCACGACCGGTTGCGCTCCAGCCAGGCGACCGCGCCCGGCAGCATGTCGGTCGCCCGCCCGGCGAACGCGTGGACCTGCTCGAATCGCTGGCGCGCCAGTCCGCGCACGTCGAAACGGAAGCTGCCCTTGCGCCGCACGTACGGCAGTTCGCCGAAGTGGCGCGCGATGTGCGCGCGCACGAGCACCTTGTTGGTGTTGGTGCGCGCGTCCACCATCTGCGCGCGCGGCACCCGCCGGTAGACCCAGTCGGTGAGCTCGGGGTCGCAATAGGGATACGCGACCTGCAGCGGGAAGGCGTTGGCGCTGAAGATGCCCTTGGCGAAGCCGCCGGCGGCGCAGGCGATCGACATCGAGATCGCGCGCTGCTCCTCCGGCGTCTCCCCCGACTCCACCTCGCGCAGGAACGGCCGCAGGCGCGCGCGCGAAGGCGCGACCAGGTCGCGGCCGAACAGCTCGCGGACCTCGGCATCGGTGAAGCGCGAGCCGGGGAAGATCCGCTCGACCGGGTTCATCTGCAGGCTGCCGAGGAGGAAGCACAGCTCGAAGCTGCGCCGCACCAGCGGCAGTTCCGCGACGAAGGCCGGCAGCGTGGCGTCCAGCGCGATCCGCGGCAGCAGCCGCTTCATCCGGTTGATCGAGCCGCCGAAGTAGAAGTCCGAGCCCATGCCGTCGACGACGCCGTCGCCCCCGGCGTCCGCGATCGTGGTCAGCAGGTCGACGTAGGACAGCAGGGCGAAGTCCGCGGTCAGCGACGGCATCCGCGGCGCGATCGCCAGGTAGCGGTCGTAGGCGCGGCCGGGGTCGCAGACCAGCGCCTCGTGGCGCAGGCCGAGGCTGCGCGCGACGTGGCGGGCGGATTCGACCTCGTTCTCCTCGCTGCCGCCGAGGTAGGTGATGCAGGTCGTGTCCGGGCGCTCCTGCGCCAGCGCGATCGCCAGCGAGGTGGAGTCCTTGCCGCCGCTCTGCAGCAGCCATGGTTGCCGCATCGTCGCGCAGGCGCGGCCGGCGGCTGCGCACAGGTGATGGTGCCAGCGCGCCGGCCAGTCCTCCTCGTGGCCGTCCCAGGCCGCGGCCTTGCCGGCGTCGCGGAAGCGGAAGCGGAACTGGGGCGCCTGCTCCCCCGCCCCGCCCGCGTCGGGCGCCGCATCCTGGGCCTGGAACTCGTACGGCAGCAGTTCGACGTCGCGGAAGATCGAGTGCGGCGGATAGACGAAGGTGTTGCGCAGGATGTCGGCGACCGACACCGGATCGACCTCGCCGCCGCTGAAGGCGCGGATTTCGCCGGCGGGCACCCGCAACGCGCCGAGGTAGGGCGACACCGGCAGCCGCATGTGCCGCTCGCCCTGCGCCGCCGGCGCGGCCGGGGCGCCCGGCCGGCACTGCTGCAGCGGCAGGACGCTGGTCCACTCCATGGCCGGGCCCCTGTGCATCTCCGGCTCAGTGCGTGGTTGCCGTGTTCTTGGCGGGCAGGTACTCGTAGTAGGTGTAGGCGTAGTGCCCGCCGCTGCGCTTCTGCACGCCGTTGAAGATCGCGCCCTTGACCTCCACGCCGTTCTGCTCGAGGCGCTGCTTCGCCAGCGCGATCTCGCGCTGCTGGTTGAGGCCGAAGCGCACCACCATCAGGCAGGTGCCGGCGTTGTTGCCGATCACCGCCGCGTCGGTCACCGCGAGCACCGGCGGGGTATCGATCACCACGATGTCGTAGCGCGGCGCCACCTCGTCCAGCATCTCGCTGAAGGTCGGGCTCATCAGCAACTCGGAGGGGTTCGGGGGCACGTCGCCGCGCGAGATGAAGCTCAGGTTCTCGGCGCCCGGCACCCGGCGGATCGCGTCGGCCATCGAAATCTGCCCGGAAATCAGCTCCGACAGGCCGTTCTCCGAACGCACGCCGAGCGCGTGGTGCAGCGTGCCGCGGCGCATGTCGGCGTCGATCAGCAGCACCCGCTGGCCGGCCTGGGCGATGGTCACCGCGAGATTGGCGCAGACGAAGGTCTTGCCCACGCCCGGACTCGGCGCCGTGATCATCAGCAGGTTGTTGCGGGTCTTGAAGCGGGCGAAGTGCAGGCTGGTGCGCAGGCTGCGCAGCGCCTCCATCGCCAGGTCGGTCGGCGCGTTCAGCGCGAGCAGGCGCGGATCGCCGTGCTGGCGCGCCGGGCGCATGGTGATCTCGCGCCCGCGCTCGCTGAACGGGATCGACGCGTACACCGGCAGGCCGAGCAACTCGATGTCGACCGGATCCTCGACCCCGCGGTTGAGGGTCTGGCGCACCATCACGAACACGATCATCACCAGCGCCCCGAGCGCGGTGCCGCCGACGATGATCGGCAGCGGACGCGGCCACGCCGGTTCGTCGAGGTTGACCGCGGCCGGGTCGACGATGCGCGCGTTGCCGATCGCGCTGGCGCGGGCGATGTCGAGCTGCTGCGCCTGGTCCATCAGGTTGCGGTAGGTCTGGTTGGTGACCTCGACGTCGCGGGTCAGGCGGAACAGGCCCTGCTGGGTGTCGGGCAGCTGCTTGAGCTTGCCCTGCAGCGCGGCCTTCTCGCCCTCGAAGCGGCCGATCTGGGCGAGCAGCGCGCGGTACTGCGGATGGTTCGGGGTGAAGCGGCTGGCGAGGTCCGCCTGCTGGATGCGCAGCTGGCGGATCGCGGTGTCGATCGCGATCGTCTGGTTGAGCAACGCCTGGTTCTGCACGCCCACGTCCATGGTCTGGGTGCGGGTCTGGAAGGCGTTCAGCGCCGCCTGCGCCTTCGCCAGTTCGTCGCGCACCTTGGGCAGCTGTTCCTTGACGAAGGCCAGGCGCTTGGCCGCCTCCGCCGAGTTGCGGGCGACGTTCTGCTGCACGTAGGCCTGGGTGATGTGCTCGAGCACGTCGCGCGCGCGCTGCGGGTCGGTGTTGGCGTAGCTGAGGGCGATCACGCCGGAGTCGCGGCCCTGCTCGGACGCGCTGATCGACTGCTTGAGTTTGTCGAGGATCGCCAGGGTATTGAGCCGGGTGACCTCGAACTGGGTGCCCGGGTTGGCCCGCAGGGTGCGCACGCGCAGGCTGATGCCGCTGCCTTCGGCCTTGCCGCCGGCGTTGCCGGTGACCAGCGGAGCGCCGTCGTGGTCGTACAGCGTGTAGGCGCCACCCTCGCCCGCGACCAGGGTCAGCGGCACGTCGACCAGGTGCTCCGGCACCTCCATCTCTGCGACCTGCAGGCGCGCGCCGCCCCAGTCGTAGCGCGACAGGCCGAACCACGGCTCGGCCACCGCGCCCGGCGTGTCGCCGTCGTAGTGGCGGGCGAGGAAGTTGCCGATCACCGGGAAGCGCGCCGGCTCGACCTGCACGTCCAGGCCCAGGTCCTCGACCGCCTGGCCGAGCACGCGGCGCGAGGTCAGCAGCTGGATCTCGGTGCTGGCCGGCGCCTCGCCGGACACCGCGCCTTCGCCGTTGGCCGCCAGGCCCGGCACCGTCGGCGTCTTGCGTTCGACCTGGACCACCGCGGTCGCCTCGTAGCGCGGCGTCGCCAGCACCACGTACAGGATGCTCGCCAGGCAGAACAGCGCGGTGCCGATCAGGATCGTGCGCTTGTGGTCGCCGAGCATCGAGATCAGCGTGTGCAGGTCGATCTCGTCGCGGGTCGGGCTGTTGTAGGCGGACGCTGCCGCCGGCGGGATCGCGGACTTGTGGGTCAGGTGGGTGGCCATGGGCTCGCTCTGGCTCGTAGGGGATAGGCGTGTGCTGCTGCCCGGCGCGCGCAGCTTGCCGCGCGGGAGCGGTCAGGATGCTTCGCGCAGCTTCTCCACCGCGGCGGCGGGCGGCGGCGGCGCCATCTCAAGGCGCACCGCCACGCCTTCGCGCAGGGCCATCAGCAATTCAGCGACACGTTGGCACGGGGCGCCGTCTGCATCGTGTGTAGGCGACAGCGGCGGACAGTCGGCCCCGTCGGCGAGCAGGCGCTCGATCGCGGCGGCGATGCTCTCCTCGTGGGCGCCGACCTGCGGCACGCCCTCGGCGCCCGCCTCCGCCTGCTCGCCCTGCACCAGCAGGGCCGGCCGCGCCAGCGCGGCGAGGTCGGCGGCGGTGTCCGCCGAGGCCGCGACCGCCAGTCGCGCGCGGTCCAGCAGGTGGGCGAAGGCGAACACGTCGGCCTGCGACACCGGATGCATGCGCGGGTCGGCGCGCAGCAGTTCGCCGAGCGAACTCGGCGCCTCGCCGGCGGGATCGGTGGCGTAGACGATGTCGCAGGCCGGCTGCGTCCCGGCGACCCGGCGCATCGCCCGGCCCAGCGCCTCGAAGCCCCGGCTGGTGGTACGCGCGTCGGCGACCAGCAGCAGCGGATTGCCGCCGCGCAGGAAGCGCAGGCGATCGGCTAGTTCGGCGCGCAGATCGTGGTCCTCGCGCGCGAGCTCGGCGGCCGCGCGGAAGGTCGCCAGCGCGGTGTTGCCGGTCACCATGACGCGCTCGGGCGGCACGCCGTCGGCGCACAGCGTGCGCGCCGCGCCCTCGCCCGGCACCAGGTGCAGCGACGCCAGCGAGGCGATGATCCGGCGATCGGCGTCGCGACGCAGCTGCGAGGCGCCACGCCCACCCTCGCCGGTGGCGACGCAGGCGACCGGGATGTTCTGCGCGAACGCGGCCAGCGTCGCCGCCACCGCCGCCGGGCCGTGCCCGTGCACCAGCACCACGCCCGGCGCGAAGGCGTCGAGCACGCGCTTCATCTCCTCCAGCGCCTCGGGGGTCGCGCCACCGGCGTCGGTATCGCCTCGGGACGCGAGCCGCACCGCCGGCGCCAGCTCGAACAGCTCCAGCACCCGGGCCGCGGCGGCATCGCCGTCGCTGCCGACCAGGCAGACGCGCGGCGCGAAGCGCGGGTCGTCGGCCAGCCGCCGCGCGACCGGGGCCAGCCGCGCGGCGGCTTCGGCCCCCGCCACCACGCACAGCACGCGCAGCGGCGACACCGCGCCCGCGCGCGCCTCGCCGCCGCGCCGGCGCTGGGTCCGCGCGTCGCGCAGCGCATGCCGCCGCAGCAGCCCGCGCAGACCCTCGAGCACCGGCTCGAAGCGCAGCAGGTAGAACGCGAGGATGCCGCCGAACAGCACCAGGCTGACCGTCTCGGCGACGTTGCGCAAGCCGTAGCCGATCAGCGCCAGCGCGATCGCCGCGCCCACCATCAGCAGCAGCGCCAGCCGCGGCGGGCAGCCGGCATCGAGCAGCAGGTGGTGCAGGTGCTGGCGGTCCGGCTTGAACGGCGAGCGGCCCTGACGCACCCGCCGCAGCATCACCGCCAGGGTGTCCATCACGGGCAGCGCGACGCACCACAACGCGTCCACCGGCGCCATCGGGGACACCCCGCGGTGGCTGAGGAAGATCAGGCTCCAGCCGAGCAGGAAGCCGATCAGCGTGCTGCCCGCGTCGCCCATGAAGATCTTGCGCCCGTCGGGCCAGCCGAGATTGGCCAGCAGGTAGGGGAACAGGGCGACGAACAGCACCTGCAGCAGCATCACCACGCCTGGGGTCGCGGAGTCCGCCTGCGCGAACAGCAGCATCGCCGCGATGCTGGTCATCGCGATGCTCGCGGCCAGCCCGTCGATGCCGTCGAGCATGTTGAAGGCGTTGATCAGGCCGATCACCGCGAAGATCGTCAGCGGGATGCCGACCATGCCGAAGGCGAGGTCGTCGAAGCCGAGGATGCGGCCGCCGCTGTCGAGGTAGATCCCGGTCGCGGCGATCACGATGAACACCGCGCAGCCCTGGATCACCAGCCGCGAGCGCACGCTCAATGCATAAAGGTCGTCGACCAGGCCGGTCAGCACGATCAGCAGCGACGGCACCAGCAGGGCGGCGACGAAGCGGCCGACGTAGCCGAGGTAGGCGAGTCCGACCACGGTGCCGAGGAAGAAGCAGACGCCGCCGATCAGCGGCACCCGGCCGCGGTGGCGCTTGCGCTCGTCGGGCCGGTCCACCAGCCCGAGCCGGCGCGCGAGCGGCCGCATCGAGAAGATCGCGAATAGCGTGACGGCCAATGCGATCGCGCTTGCCGCCACCAGTCTTGCGTCGTCCATTGAATGTCCTGCGTCTGGCCGGAGAGCCGGGCGCCCGGTGCAAGACCGGAGCCAACAGAGGACGCGGCGCCGTCGCGAAATCCCGTGCGAGCGGTCCACCGCGTCGACGGACAGGCTAGGCAATCGTGCTTGATGAACGGATGAAAATTCGCGCGTTCGTGAAACGCGTGTTCGGGAAGCGGAAATGTTTCGTGGCCGGGCGTGAAGATGAATGCGCGGCCGCCTTCACAGGCGGGGGATCCACGCGTCCACAGCGCGTTCGATCAGCGCGTGGCATTCCTCGAAGGCGGCGCGCGGCCGGCCATAGGGGTCGGCGACCGCGGGGACGTCGATCCAGTGCCCGAGCAGGAAGGACTTGCCGTGCGCCTGCGGCGCGATCGCCCGGATCGCCGACAGCTGGCGCTGGTCCATGGCCAGCACCAGGTCGGCGGCCGAGAGCATGTCCGCGGTCAGCTTGCGGGCGACGTGGCCGTCCAGCGCCAGCCCGTGGTCGGCGAGCACCGCGGCGGCGGTCGGATCGATCGGCGCGCCGGCCAGTCCGGCCAGGCCCGCGGAGCCGACCTCGATGCCCCGCCCCGCCAGCCGCGCGCGCAGCAGCGCCTCCGCCATCGGGCTGCGGCAGATATTGCCCACGCAGACGACCAGGATGCGCTCGATCATTGCCTTTCCAGGGGCCCGACACGCGGAAGGCCCGCGCTGCGGGCCTTCCTCCAGAGGCTGGTGCCGGAAATAGGATTCGAACCTACGACCCCATCATTACGAATGACGTGCTCTACCAGCTGAGCTATTCCGGCGCGGCCGGGAAGTGTAGGCGGCGCGCGGCCCTCAATCAACCAGCTGAACGCGCAGTTCCTTGGGCAGCGCGAACACCATGTCCTCGGGCTTGCCCTCCAGCTCGCGCACGCCGCCCGCGCCCAGTTCGCGCAGGCGCTCGATCACCCCGCGCACCAGCACCTCCGGCGCGGAAGCGCCGGCGCTGACGCCGATGTGGCGGCGGCCCTGGATCCAGCGCGGGTCGATCTCGGCGGCGCCGTCGATCAGGTGCGCTTCCACCCCCTGGCGCTCGGCCAGCTCGCGCAGGCGGTTGGAGTTGGAGCTGTTGGGCGAGCCGACCACCAGCACCAGGTCGCACTCCGACGCGAGTTCGCGCACCGCGTCCTGGCGATTCTGGGTGGCGTAGCAGATGTCGTCGTTGCGCGGCCCCTGGATCGCCGGGAAGCGCGCCCTGAGCGCGGCGATGATCTCCAGGGTGTCGTCCACCGACAGCGTGGTCTGGGTGGTGTAGGCGCAGTTGTCCGGCTGCGCCAGCCGCAGCGCGGCGACGTCGGCGAGGTCCTCGACCAGGTGGATCGTGCCGGCCCCGCACTGCGCGTCCCACTGCCCCATCGTGCCTTCGACCTCGGGATGGCCGGCGTGGCCGATCAGCACCATGTCGCGGCCGGCGCGGCACTGGCGGGCGACCTCCATGTGCACCTTGGTCACCAGCGGGCAGGTCGCGTCGAACACCTTCAGCGCGCGCCGCGCCGCCTCCTCGCGCACCGCCTGCGACACGCCGTGCGCGCTGAAGATCACGGTCGCGCCGTCGGGCACCTCGTCCAGCTCCTCGACGAAGACCGCGCCGCGGTGCTTGAGCTCGTCCACCACGTAGCGGTTGTGCACGACCTCGTGGCGCACGTAGATCGGCGCGCCGAAGGTGTCCAGCGCGCGCTTGACGATCTCGATGGCGCGGTCGACGCCGGCGCAGAAGCCGCGCGGGTTGGCGAGCAGGATGTCCATGGGTGCGATTATTGCGCCTCCCCGGCCGGCTTGCCCGACCGCAGGGCGAACAGCGCGATCGCCACCGCGCCGGTGACGATCGCCGAGTCGGCGAGGTTGAAGGCCGGCCAGTAGTGGTCGCGCCAGTACCACTGGATGAAGTCGACGACGTGGCCGTGCTGCAGGCGGTCGATCACGTTGCCGAGCGCGCCGCCGATCACCAGCGCGAACGGCAGCGCGGTCCGCCAGTCGCCGCGCGGGGTCTGCGCCAGCATCCGCGCCAGCACCGCGCAAACCAGGATCGCGAGGCCGACGAACAGGTACTTCTGCCAGCCGCCGGCGTCGCTGAGGAAGCTGAACGCCGCGCCGGTGTTGTAGGTCCGGAACCAGTTCCAGAAGCCGTCGATCACCGGCACCGCCTGGAACTCCGGCAGGCGCGCCAGCACCCAGGCCTTGCTGAGCTGGTCGAGCAGGATCACCAGCGCCGACAGGCCGAGCCAGGGCAGCGCGTTGGGGCGTGGGGAAGTCGTCATGCGGTGGTCTCGAAAGGGGCGCCGGTCAGAACCAGCGCCGGTCTTCGCCCGGGCCCTCGATGTTGCCGACGCAGCGGCCGCAGATCAGCGGGTGCTCGGGATGGCTGCCGACGTCGGCGCGGTGGTGCCAGCAGCGCACGCACTTGGGCTTGGCGGTGGGGGTGGCGAGCACGGCGATGTCCTTGGCCGCGTCGTCGGCGACCAGGCGCACGTCGCCGCTGATCAGCAGGAAGCGCAGCTCGTCCACCATCGGCGCCAGCCAGTTCTGGTCGGCCACGCCGCAGCGCAGCGCGATCTCCGCCTCCAGCGCGGCGCCGATCCCGCCGCTGGCGCGCATCGGCTCCAGCGCCTTGGCGACCTGGTCGCGCAGGGCGAGCAGGCGCTCGAAGTCCTCGGCGTCGAGCGCCGCGTCCTCGCCCAGCGGCGCGAGGCCGTCGTACCAGGTCGCGAACAGCACGTTGGCCGGCCGTTCTCCCTCCGGCGTGGCCTTCGGCAGGTAACCCCACATCTCGTCGGCGGTGAAGCTCAGGATCGGCGCGATCCAGCGCACGAAGGCCTCGGCGATGCGGTACATCGCCGACTGCGCGGAACGGCGCCCGCGCGAATCCTCCGGCATCGTGTACAGCCGGTCCTTGGTCACGTCCAGGTACAGCGCGCCGAGGTCCACGCTGCAGAAGTTGCCCAGCGCCTGCACGATCTCGGCGAAGTCGTAGCGCGCGTAGGCCGCCGCGATCTTCTCCTGCAGCTCCCACGCGCGGTGCACGATCCAGCGGTCGAGCGCGACCATGTCGTCGAGCGGGCGCAGGTCGCGCACCGGGTCGAAGCCGTGCAGGTTGCCGAGCAGGAAGCGCGCGGTGTTGCGGATGCGCCGGTACATGTCGCCGCTGCGCTTGAGGATCTCGTCGGACACCGACATCTCGTTGCGGTAGTCGGTGGCGGCGATCCACAGCCGCAGCACGTCGGCGCCCATCGCGTCCACGACCTTCTGTGGCGCTATCACGTTCCCGAGCGACTTGGACATCTTGCGGCCCTGCGCGTCTACGGTGAAGCCGTGGGTCAACACCTGCGCGAACGGCGCGACGCCATCCATCGCCACGCCGGTCAGCAGCGAGGACTGGAACCAGCCGCGATGCTGGTCGGAGCCTTCCAGGTACAGGTCGGCGGGCTTGCGCAGGCCGTCCTGCGGGCGCTGCGCGAGCACGCAGAAGTGGCTGACGCCGGAATCGAACCAGACGTCGAGGATGTCGCGCACCTTGTCGTAGCGCGGCGCGTCCGCGCCGAGCAGTTCGGCCGCGTCGAGCGCGTACCAGGCGTCCACGCCGTCGCGCTCGACGCGCTCGGCGACCCGGCGCATCAGCGCCGGCGAATCCGGATGCGGCTCGCCGCTCTCGCGGTCGACGAACAGCGCGATCGGCACGCCCCAGGTGCGCTGGCGCGAGATGGTCCAGTCCGGCCTGCCCTCGACCATGCCGGCGATGCGCGCCTCGCCCCAGTCCGGCACCCAGCCGACCTTGCCGATCGCGGCCAGCGCGTCGCGGCGCAGGCCGGCCTGCTCCATCGAGATGAACCACTGCGGGGTGGCGCGGAACGCGACCGGCGTCTTGTGCCGCCAGCAGTGCGGGTAGCTGTGCTCGAGCATGGCGAAGGCGAGCAGCGCGCCGTTGCCGCGCAGCACCTCGACGATCGCCTCGTTCGCCTTCCAGATGTGCAGGCCGGCGAGCGCGATGCCGTCCGCCGGCGGGGTGGACGGCAGGTAGACGCCGCGGCCGTCGACCGGATTGAGCTCGGCCGCGGCGTACTGCTCGACCAGGCCGTAGCGCTGGCCGACCACGAAGTCCTCCTGGCCGTGCCCGGGCGCGGTGTGCACGGCGCCGGTGCCGTCCTCGGCCGAGACGTGCTCGCCGGGCAGCAGCGGGATCTCGCGCTCGTAGAACGGATGCTGCAGCTTGATGCCTTCCAGCTCCGCGCCCTTCGCGCGGCCATGCACGAGCACGTCGCCGACGCCGTAGCGCTGCAGCGCCTGCGCCGCCAGCGCCTCGGCCAGCACCAGCCACTGACGCTTGCCGTCGCGCGCCGGGCCCTCCACCAGCACGTAGTCGAGTTCGGGGCCGACCGCCACCGCCAGGCTGGCGGGCAGGGTCCACGGCGTGGTGGTCCAGATCGGCACCGCGACCGCGATGCCCTCCACCGCGGGCACGCCGAACGCGGCCGCCAGCTTCGCCGGATCCTTCGCCCGGTAGGCGACGTCCACCGCCGGCGAGCGCTTGTCGTGGTATTCGATCTCGGCTTCCGCCAGCGCCGAGCCGCAGTCGAAGCACCAGTGCACCGGCTTCACGCCGCGGCTGAGGTGGCCGCGCTCGATGATCGCGGCGAGCGCGCGCAGCATGTCCGCCTCGTAGCGGAAGTCCATCGTGCGGTAGGGGTGCTCCCAGTCGCCGATCACGCCCAGGCGCTTGAAGTCGCGGCGCTGGCCGTCGATCTGCTCGGCGGCGTACGCCCGGCACTGCGCGCGGAACGCGGCGGCGTCCAGTTTGTCGCCGACCTTGCCGTGCTTCTTCTCCACCGCCAGCTCGATCGGCAGGCCGTGGCAGTCCCAGCCCGGCACGTAGGGCGCGTCGAAGCCGGCCAGCAGCTTCGACTTCACGATGACGTCCTTGAGCACCTTGTTGACCGCGTGGCCGATGTGGATCGCGCCGTTCGCGTACGGCGGGCCGTCGTGCAGGACGAAGCCCGGCCGGCCGCGCACCGCCTCGCGGATGCGCGCGTACAGGCCGTCGGCCTCCCACCGCGCGAGCGTCTGCGGCTCGCGCTTCGGAAGGTCGCCGCGCATCGGGAAGTCGGTGGCCGGCAGGTGGATCGTGGCCTTGTAGCGGTTGGGGTCGTTGGCGTCGGTCACGCTCAGGCTCGTCGTTTCAATGCATCGGTGGACAGGGTCGCCGCGGGCGCGGCGTGCGGCGCGGCCGCGAGCAGCGCGCGCGCCTGGGCGGCGTCGCGCTCCATCTGCGCGACCAGCGCCGGCAGGCCGTCGAACTTCTCCTCGTCGCGCAGCCTGGCGACGAATTCGACGGCGATCCGGCGACCGTACAGGTCGCCCGCGAAATCGAACAGGTGCGCCTCCAGCAGCAACTCGCCGCCGCCCACCGTCGGCCGGGTGCCGAAGCTGGCGACGCCCGGCAACGGCGCGTCGCCGACGCCGTGCACGCGCACCGCGAAGATGCCCGACAACGGCGGCCGGTGGCGGCCGAAGCGCAGGTTGGAGGTCGGGAAGCCGAGCGTGCGCCCCAGCCGGTTGCCGCGCACGACCCGCCCGCCGATCGCGTAGGGCCGGCCGAGCAGGCGCGCGGCGGCGGCGAAGTCGCCGGCGTGCAGCGCGGCGCGCACGCGGGTGCTGGACACGCGTTCGCCGTCGAGCAGCACCGGCGCGATCTCGCCCGCGGTGAAGCCCAGTTCCGCGCCGAGCGCCTGCAGCGTGCCGAGGTCGCCGCCGCGGCCGTGGCCGAAGCGGAACTCCGGCCCGACCCAGACCTCGCGCGCGCGCAAACGGCCGACCAGCACCTCGCGCACGAATTGTTCCGCGCTCATCCGGGTGAATCGCGCGTCGAAGCGCAGCAGCCCGACCAGGTCGGCGCCCAGCGCGCGCAGGCCCGCGATCCGCGCGCGCGGCCGCATCAGCCGCGCCGGCGCGCCGCCGCGGGCGAAGAACTCGCGCGGCAGCGGCTCGAAGCTCAGCGCCACCGCCGGCACATCCAGCGCGTGCGCCCGCGCGACCGCCTGCCGCACCAGCGCGCGATGGCCGAGGTGCAGGCCGTCGAACGCGCCGATGCAGACCACGCTGCCTTGCGGGCACAAAAGCCCGCCCTGGACGTCACGGAACAGCCTGCTCATGCCGGAACTGGTGTGGTGCGGACCGGCGGCGACGGCCGGGCCGGGCCCTGCGCGGGCCGCGGGAAAGACAAGGCCTTGCAGTATAGCCGTCGCGCCGAGGCCGCCGGGCGCGCCCTCAATGCCCGCGCAGCTCGCGCAGGCGCCAGCCCATCGCCACCAGCGCCGCGCCGTAGGCCGCGGCGCCGGCGGCCACCAGCCCCAGCAGCCACGCGATCCGCGTCCCCTTGGACGCCACGGTGAAGTCCGGCGCCCAGTGCAGCCCCGCGAGCACCGCCGCGCACAGGGCCGCGCAGGCGAGCACCAGCCGCAGCGCGAACCGGCGCCAGCCGGGTTCCGGCCGGTAGACGCCGTCGCGGCGCAGCCAGCGCCACAGCAGCGCCAGGTTCACGTAGCTCGCCAGCGCGCTGGCGATGCCCAGCGCCAGGTGCAGGCCCGGGGTCGCCGCCATCGCCGCCAGCACGCCCCGTGCCCGCGCCGCCTCCGGCACCATCGCCAGGTACAGCACCGCCAGCAGCGCGAAGTTCAGCACCATGTTGGCGACCAGCGCGGTCACCCCGGCGCGCACCGGCGTGCGCGTGTCCTGGCGCGAATAGAACGCCGGCAGCAGCACCTTCACCAGCGCGAACGCGGGCAAGCCGAAGCTCAGGCCCAGCACCGACAGCGCCGCCATGCGCGTGTCGAACGGGGTGAACCGGCCGTACTGGAACAGCGTCGCCACCAGCGGCTGCGCCAGCAGCATCAGCCCGAACATCGCCGGCACTGCGATCGTCAGCGTGTTGCGCAGGCCCCAGTCGAGCGCGATGGAAAAGCCCGCGCTGTCGGAATTGACGTGGTGCCGCGACAGCGCCGGCAGGATCACCGTGCCCAGGGCGATCGCGAACAGGCCCATCGGCAGCTCGAGGAAGCGGTCGGCCTGCGACAACCAGGTCTGCGAACCAACGAACAGGAACGAGGCCAGCACCGTGTCCAGCAGCAGGTTGATCTGCGCCACCGAGGAGCCGAACAGCGTCGGCACCATCAGCTTCATCACCTTGCGCACGTCCGGATGGCGCCAGCCCCAGGCCGGCAGCGCCAGCAGGTCGAGCCCGCGCAGCGCCGGCAGCTGCACCAGCAGCTGCAGCACGCCCGCCACCAGCACCGCCCAGCCCAGCGCCAGGATCGGCACCTGCAGCCGCGGCGCCAGCCACAGCGCGCCGGCGATCATGCACAGGTTGAGGATCACCGGCGTCAGCGCCGGCAACCCGAAGCGGCCGAAGCTGTTCAGCGCGCCGCCGGCCAGCGCGGTGAGCGAAACGAACAGCAGGAACGGAAAGGTCAGCCGCAGCAGGCTGACCACCATATCGAAGCGCCCAGGCTCGTCGAGCACGCCGGGGTTGAAGACCATCGCGACCTGCGGGGTGAAGATCAGCCCCAGCGCGGTGACCACCAGCAGCACGCCGCCCAGGGTGCCCGAGACCCGCGACACCAGCGCCTTGAGGTCGGCGTGCGGGCGGGTCTCCTTGATCTCGGTGAACACCGGGACGAAGGCGGTCGAGAACGAGCCCTCGGCGAACAGCCGGCGCATGAAGTTCGGGATCCGGAACGCCACCCAGAAGGCGTCCGTCGCGGCGTTGGCGCCGAAGGAATAGAAGATCGACCAGTCCCGCACCAGCCCCAGGACCCGGGAGACGAGGGTCATGCTGCTGAACGACAGCAGCCCCCGCAGCATGCCGTGCCCCTGGCGCCCGCTCACCGGCGCCCCCCGGACCGGCCGGCGCAGTCCGTGGCCGCCCGAGCCCCGTTGACGCAAGTCCATGAATCGCCCATACTTTCCTGTCTGCCCGGGCCGAAACCCGTGGCCTCTGCCGTCAACCGACCCCTCATTACACCCAGTTTCCAGGATTCCCCGTGGCCAACATCAAGTCCGCCCAGAAGCGCGCCAAGCAGACCGTCGTGCGCAATGCCCGCAACGCCGCTCAGCGTTCGATGCTGCGCACCGCCGTCAAGAAGGTGCTCAAGGCGATCGAGGCCAACGACGCCGCCGGCGCCAAGGCCGCCTTCGACGTCGCCCAGCCGATCCTCGACCGCTTCAGCGCGCGCGGCCTGATCCACAAGAACAAGGCCGCCCGCCACAAGAGCCGCCTGACCGCGCGCATCAAGGCGCTGCAGGCCGCCTGAGCAGGCGCCCGCGCGCTTCGCGAAAAACCCGGCCCAGGCCGGGTTTTTTGTTGCCCGGCCGGTGGCCACGACCTCAGCCTTCATCCGCCGCCGCGCCGGGGACGGCATCGCCCCGCTCCGCCGCCGCTTCCGCCTCGTCGGCGCGCTGGCGGTCGAGGAAGCCCTGCACCTCCAGCATGATCGGCCAGGTGCCCTCGCGGCCGATCGCCGAGACCAGGAACCACGGCCCGCTCCAGCCGAGTTCGCGCACCACTTCGGCGGCGCGCTCGCGGGCCTCGTCCTCGAACATCAGGTCGGCCTTGTTGAGCACCAGCCAGCGCGGCTTGTCCAGCATCGCCGGGTCGTACTTGCGCAGCTCGTGCTCGATCGCGCGCACCTGCTCGGCGGGCGAGACGCCCTCGACGCCGCCTGACCCGCTCTCGAACGGCATCGGCGCGATGTCCACCAAGTGTAGCAGCAGCCGGGTGCGCTGCACGTGGCGCAGGAACAGCGCGCCGAGGCCGGCCCCGTCCGCCGCGCCCTCGATCAGCCCCGGGATGTCGGCGATCACGAAGCTGCGGTGCGGCTCGACGCTGACCACGCCGAGGTTGGGGTAGAGGGTGGTGAACGGGTAGTCCGCGACCTTCGGCGTCGCCGCCGACACCGCCCGGATGAAGGTGGACTTGCCGGCGTTGGGGAAGCCGAGCAGGCCGACGTCGGCCAGCAGCTTGAGCTCCAGCCGCAGCAGGCGCTGCTCGCCCTCGCCGCCCGGCGTCGACCGCCGCGGCGCGCGGTTCACTGAACTCTTGAAATGCATGTTGCCCAGCCCGCCCTGGCCGCCGCGCGCGACCAGCAGGCGCTCGCCGTGGCGGGTCAGGTCGCCGATCATCTCGTCGGTCTCGACGTTGGTCACCACCGTGCCGACCGGCACCTGGATGACGGTGTCCTCGCCGCCCTTGCCGTACATCTGGCTGCCCATGCCGTTCTGCCCGCGCTGGGCGCGGAAGTGCTTCTGATGGCGGAAGTCGACCAGGGTGTTGAGGTTCTCGTCGGCCTGCAGCCAGACGCTGCCGCCGTCGCCGCCGTCGCCGCCGTCCGGTCCGCCCAGCGGGATGAACTTCTCGCGCCGGAAGCTCACGGCGCCGTTGCCGCCGTTGCCGGCGGTGACGGTGATTTCGGCTTCGTCGACGAGTTTCATGGAAGTGCGGACCGGGTGCGGAAGGAGGCGCTGGAAGCGGGACAGTCTAGCGGCAGCGGGGCGCGCCGCCTGGCAAGGCCATCGGAAACGAAAAGCCCCGCCGGAGCGGGGCTTGTCGGTGTGCGGTGCGGGTGGCTTACGCCGCGCCGACCACGCTCACGGTGCGGCGCTTCTTCGCGCCCTTGACCGCGAATTCGACCACGCCGTCGACCAGCGCGAACAGGGTGTGGTCGCGGCCGAGGCCGACGCCCGGGCCCGGATGGAACTGGGTGCCGCGCTGGCGCACGATGATGTTGCCGGCTTCGACGGCCTGGCCGCCGTACAGCTTCACGCCCAGGTACTTCGGGTTGGAATCGCGGCCGTTGCGGGTGCTGCCGCCTGCCTTTTTATGTGCCATTGCTCAATCCTCCAGGCTGACGATCAGGCCTTGATGCCGGTGATCTCGATTTCGGTGTAGTGCTGCCGGTGGCCCATCTGCTTGCGATGGTGCTTGCGGCGGCGGAACTTGACGATGCGCACCTTGTCGGCGCGGCCGTGGCCGACGACCTTGGCGGTGACTGTGGCGCCCTTCAGCGCATCGCCGACCTTGATGCCGTCGGCGTCGCCGAGCATCAGGACGTTGTCGAAGGTGAGCTCGCTGCCGGCGTCGGCTTCGAGCAGCTCGACGCGGAGCTTCTCACCCTGCATCACGCGGTATTGCTTGCCGCCGGTGACCAGAACTGCATACATGACCAGGCATTCCTCTGTAGTTATTGTGGTCGCTTGCCCGCCATCGAGGGCGGACAGAAGCGGAATTGTAAGGGTTTCAGCGAGTTAGGGTCAACCACCGGGTGGCTGGGCCGCCGCCCTGCCCGCCCAGGGCCTGCCGGGACCCAAGGATCCCGCGAGCGCGGCGGACGGGAGAGGCAGGCAGGACACGCCGTGAATCCGCTCCATGGCGGCTCGGATCCCATCCAAGGCGCATACGGCCTCCTGCCCCCGGCAGCGCGCCGGGCGGGAGAGGCGGACAGGACACGCCGTGAACCCGTCCATGGGGGCTCGGATGCGCCATCCATGGCGCATACGGTCCTGCCCGCCTCTCCCACCCGCCGCGCCCCACCACTCTCGCGATCGCTTCCCGTCTCCCGTCTCCCATCTCCCGTCCCCCATCCCGCTGAACGCCCACCGTCGCGGCCGATGCGACCGGCCGCCTGAATGCTGGTCCCGCGGCGATTTGCCCCCAAATCGGTGGCTCGCTACGCTCAACTGTTCGGCTCCGGAACCCCGGCGGCCGCCCTCTCCCGTTTCCGAGGCCCGACCCCACCGATGGCGATGGACTTCATCCGCATCCGCGGTGCGCGGACGCACAACCTCAAGAACATCGACCTCGACCTGCCGCGCGACCGGCTGATCGTCATCACCGGCCTGTCGGGCTCGGGCAAGTCCTCGCTCGCCTTCGACACCATCTACGCCGAAGGCCAGCGCCGCTACGTCGAGTCGCTGTCGGCCTACGCCCGCCAGTTCCTCAGCGTGATGGAGAAGCCGGACCTCGACCACATCGAGGGGCTGTCGCCGGCGATCTCGATCGAGCAGAAGTCGACCTCGCACAACCCGCGCTCGACCGTCGGCACCATCACCGAGATCTATGACTACCTGCGCCTGCTGTACGCCCGCGTCGGCATCCCGCGCTGCCCCGACCACGGCTACCCGCTGGAGGCGCAGACCGTCAGCCAGATGGTCGACCAGGTGCTGGCGCTGGCCAACGACCCGGCGAAGGCCGAGCAGCGCTGGATGCTGCTGGCGCCGGTGATCCGCGAGCGCAAGGGGGAGCACGTGCAGGTCTTCGAGCAGCTGCGCGCGCAGGGTTTCGTGCGGGTGCGGGTGGACGGCGAGTTGCACGAGATTGACGCCGTGCCGCCGCTCGCGCTGCGCCAGAAGCACACGATCGAAGCGGTGATCGACCGCTTCAAGGTGCGCGAGGACCTCAAGCAGCGCCTGGCCGAATCCTTCGAGACCGCGCTCAAGCTCGGCGACGGCATGGCCGCCGTGCAGTCGCTCGACGACACCGGCGCCGCACCGCTGCTGTTCTCGTCGAAGTTCAGCTGCCCGGTGTGCGAATACGCGCTGCCGGAGCTGGAACCGCGCCTGTTCTCGTTCAACGCGCCGATGGGCGCCTGCCCGACCTGCGACGGCCTCGGCGTGTCGCAGTTCTTCGACCCGGCGCGGGTGGTCGTGCATCCGGACCTGTCGCTGGCGGCCGGCGCGGTGCGCGGCTGGGACCGTCGCAACGTGTACTACTTCCAGCTGATCGCCTCGCTGGCGAAACACTACGGCTTCGGCGTGGACACGCCGTGGCAGGACCTCGACGAGAAAACCCGCGAGGCCGTCCTGTTCGGCAGCGGCAGCGAGACGATCGCCTTCACCTACCTCACCGACGCCGGCGGGCGCACCCAGCGCCGCCACCGCTTCGAGGGCATCATCCCCAACCTCGAGCGGCGCTACCGCGAGACCGAGTCGGCGGCGGTGCGCGAGGAGCTCGCCAAGTACATCAGCGAGCGCCCCTGCACCGAGTGCGGCGGCGCGCGCCTGAACCGCAGCGCACGCAACGTCTTCGTCGCCGACCGGCCGCTGCACGAGATCGTGGTCATGCCGGTGGACGCCGCGCTGGCGTTCTTCGCCCAGCTCGAACTGCCCGGCTGGCGCGGCGAGATCGCCGCCAAGATCGTCAAGGAGATCGGCGAGCGGCTGCGCTTCCTGGTGGACGTCGGCCTCGACTACCTCACCCTCGAGCGCAAGGCCGACACCCTGTCCGGCGGCGAGGCCCAGCGCATCCGCCTCGCCTCGCAGATCGGCGCCGGCCTGGTCGGCGTGATGTACGTGCTCGACGAACCCTCGATCGGCCTGCACCAGCGCGACAACGAGCGCCTGCTCGGCACCCTCACCCGCCTGCGCGACCTCGGGAACACGGTGATCGTGGTCGAACACGACGAGGACGCGATCCGCCTCGCCGACCACATCGTGGACATCGGCCCGGCCGCCGGCGTGCATGGCGGCGAGGTGGTCGCCGAAGGCCAGCTCGAGGACATCCTGAAGGCGCCGCGCTCGCTGACCGGCCAGTACCTGTCCGGCCGCAAGCGCATCGAGGTGCCGAAGGCGCGCCACAAGCCGAACCCGAAGATGACCCTGCGCCTGCTCGGCGCCAGCGGGCACAACCTCAAGGACGTGGACCTGGAAGTGCCGGCCGGTCTGTTCACCTGCGTCACCGGCGTATCGGGCTCGGGCAAGTCCACCCTCATCAACGACACCCTGTACGCGCTGGCGGCGAACGAGATCAACGGCGCGTCGCACAAGCCGGCGCCGTACCGCGAGGTGCAGGGGCTAGACCTGTTCGACAAGGTGGTGGACATCGACCAGTCGCCGATCGGGCGCACGCCGCGCAGCAATCCGGCGACCTACACCGGCCTGTTCACCCCGCTGCGCGAATTGTTCGCGCAGGTACCGGAGGCGCGCGCGCGCGGCTATTCGGCCGGGCGCTTCTCCTTCAACGTGCGCGGCGGCCGCTGCGAGGCCTGCCAGGGCGACGGCCTGATCAAGGTCGAGATGCACTTCCTGCCGGACGTGTACGTGCCCTGCGACGTGTGCGGCGGCAAGCGCTACAACCGCGAGACGCTGGAGATCCTGTACAAGGGCTACAACATCCACGACGTGCTGGAGATGACCGTCGAGGACGCGCTCAGCCTGTTCGACAAGGTGCCGTCGATCGCGCGCAAGCTGGAGACGCTGATGGACGTCGGCCTTTCCTACATCAAGCTCGGGCAGAGCGCGACCACGCTGTCGGGCGGCGAAGCGCAGCGCGTCAAGCTGTCGAAGGAGCTGTCGCGCCGCGATACCGGGCGCACCCTGTACATCCTCGACGAGCCGACCACCGGCCTGCACTTCCACGACATCGAGCACCTGCTCGCGGTGCTGCACAAGCTGCGCGACGAGGGCAACACCATCGTCGTGATCGAGCACAACCTCGACGTCATCAAGACCGCCGACTGGATCGTCGACCTCGGCCCCGAGGGCGGCCACCGCGGCGGCCAGATCATCGCGGTGGGCACGCCGGAGGACGTGGCGGGGATGCCGCAGTCGCATACCGGCCAGTTCCTCGCCAGGCTGCTGGACACGACGCCGAAGCCAAGCAAGCCGGCGCCCGGACCGCGCCCCGAAGCCCCGCGTCCGCCGACCAAGGCGGAGAAACTCGCCGCGAAGAAGGCCGCGCGCGGCGCCAACCGGAAATCCGCATGAGCGACGCCACGCCCGCCCTGTTCCGCATGCCGGTCGACCTGCGCTGGCGCGACCTCGACGCCTTCAACCACGTCAACAACTCCAACTTCCTCACCTACCTCGAGGAAGCGCGGATCCGCTGGTTCGCCAGCTGGAAAGGCGAATGGGTGACCGACGCCACCGCGCCGCTGCTGGCCGCGGTGCAGCTCAACTACCGGCAGCCGATTCCCTATCCGGCCGACGTCGCGGTGGAGCTGTTCGCCGAACGCGTCGGCTCCAGCAGCGTCACCGTCGGCCACCGCATCGTGTCGGGCGACGGCGCGACGCTGTACGCCGACGGCCACGTCGTGATGGTCTGGATCGACCGCGCCAGCGGCCGGCCGGTGCCGCTGCCGGATGTCGTGCGCGCCGCGTGCGATCCCGCCGCGCCTTAGGCGGAGCAAGCTCCGCTCTACGGGGAGAACAACGGACGTTGGCTACGGCGCGTTCGCCGCGCGCAACGCGAAGCTGCCGCGCACCTCGCGGCCATCCTCCAGGCGGAACGCGATCTCCACCGTGCCGCCGGCTTCGCGCGCGCCGGCCGGCTGCATCAGCATCAGGTGCAGGCCACCCGGCTGCAGCACCGCCTCGCCGTGCGCGGGCACCGGCAGCGACGCCACCGGCCGCATCCGGCTGATGCCGTCCTCCAGCGTCGTCTCGTGCAGGCTGACGTCGGCATAGGCAGGGCTGCTCGCGCCTGTCACCATCGCCGCGGTCGCGCAGGGATTGACGATCCGGCCGAAGCCCGCGTCCATCGCCATCGCCCCGGGCGTGAGCCGGATCCAGCCTTCCCGCACTTCCGGCAGGCAGGCGCCGTCCGCTGCCGCCGACGGCGCCGGGACGGGTGCCGGAGACGGTTCGCGCGCGCAGGCGCAAAGCACGAAGGCGGCGAGCGCGAGCAGCGCGGGCCGGGCGAAAGGAATGCGGGGCGTGTCCATCCGCCTATGATACGGGCGACACCACTGCCGATACCCGCCATGACCGCACTCGTCGAACGCATCGCCCACGGCCCCGTGCACGAGCTGCGCCTGGCGCGGCCGCCGGTCAACGCGCTGAATCCGGCGCTGTGCGAAGCGCTCGCCGCGGCAATCGACGCCAGCATCGCCGACGGCGCGCGGGGCCTGGTGCTGGCCGGCGGCCCGGGCGTCTTCAGCGCGGGTCTGGACGTGCCGCACCTGGTGCGGCTGGGCGCCGACCGCGCCGCGCTCACCGCGGCCTGGGAAGCCTTCTTCCGCGCCGCGCGCGCGCTCGCCGCCGCGCCGGTGCCGGTCGCCGCGGCGATCGCCGGGCATGCCCCGGCCGGCGGCTGCGTGCTCGCGCTGTGCTGCGACTACCGGGTGATGGCGCGGGCGCCGGAAGGCAGCAAGGGGCCGTTCCGGATCGGCCTCAACGAAACCCAGGTCGGCCTGGTCGCGCCGGAAGGCATCCAGGCCCTGCTGCGGCGCGTGGTCGGCGCGCATCGCGCCGAGCGGCTGCTGGTCGCGGGCGAACTGGTCGAGGCCGGGCGCGCGCTGGAACTCGGGCTGGTGGATGCGCTGGCGGAGATCGACGAGGTCGCACCGCGCGCGCGCGCCTGGCTGGAATCGCTGCTGGTGCTGCCGCGCCAGCCGATGCTGCAGACCCGCGCCCTCGCCCGCGCCGACCTCGTCGCCGCGCTGACGCCGGAGCGGATCCGGCTGGAGCACTTCGTCGTCGGCTGGTATTCGGCCGACACCCAGGCCGCGTTGAAGGCGCTGCTGGAAAAGCTCGGGAAATGACCCGACGGGCGTAGGGCGGGGGCTTGCTCCGCTGCCTGCGCTCAGTCGCGCGCGACCGGCCGCCGCGGGTCGCTGATCCAACCGCTCCAGGAGCCGGTGAACAACTGCGCGCCGCGCAGGCCGGCGCGTTCCATCGCCAGCAGGTGGTGGCAGGCGGTCACGCCGCTGCCGCACATCACCATCGTGCGCTCCGGCGCGTGCCCGCCGAGCAGCGCGCGGAACTCGTCGGCCAGCTGCGCCGGCGGCTTGAAGCGGCCGTCGGCGAGGTTGTGCGCGAACGGCCGGTTGACCGCGCCCGGCACGTGGCCGGCGACCCGGTCGATGGTCTCGTTCTCGCCGCGGAAGCGGTCGGCGCCGCGCGCGTCCACCAGCAGCTCGCCGGCGGCGAGGCGCAGCTGCACCTGTTCGGCGTCGAGCAGGCGGGTGGTGTCGAAGCTGCCGCTATAGCGCGCCGGCACCGGCGCCGGCACGCGGTTGTCCACCGGCAGCCCGAGCGCGGTCCAGCGCGCCCAGCCGCCGTCCAGCACCGCGGCCTTCTCGTGCCCCAGCGCCCGCAGCAGGAACCACGCGCGCGCGGCGAACGCGCCCTCGGCGCCGTCGTAGGCGACGACCTGGTGCTGCGGGGTGATGCCCCACGCGCCCAGCTTCGCGGTGAAGGTCGCCGCGTCCGGCCACGGATGGCGACCCTCGCCGGTGCGGCGCAGATCGGACAGGTCCCGATCCAGGTGCGCGTACAGCGCGCCCGGGATGTGGCCGTCGCGCCAGGCGTTCTCGCCCGCGCCCGGCGAGGCCAGCGAGAAGCGGCAGTCGAGGACGACGAGGTCGGGGCGGCCGAGCGCCATCGCCAGCGTCTCTGCCTGCACCAGGGTGGTCCATCCGCTCATGTCGTGCGCTCCAGCCGTTGCCTGAGGTTGTCGAGGATGGACGCGGTCGCGCCCCAGATCCGCCGGCCCGGGCTCACCGAAGCGACGAATTCGGCCACCTCCCGCGGCCGCCCGGCCCAATCGATGCGGTTGTACACCAGCGCCGCCGGCTCCAGCAGCCGTGCCAGCGGCGCCTCGAAGACTTCGGCGACCTCGCGCGGATCCGGCGCCGGCACGTACCCCGGATCCAGGGTTGCCACGACCGGCAGTACCCGGAAGCCGGTGATCGTCGCCAGCGGATCGAGGTAGCCCAGCGGCGCGATCTGCACCGGCGCCAGCCCGACCTCCTCGCCCGCCTCGCGGATCGCCGCGGCGCAGGCGTCCGCGTCCTCCGGCTCGATCCGGCCGCCGGGGAAGCTGACCTGGCCGGCGTGATGGCGCAGGCCGTCGGTGCGCAGCGTGAGCAGCACCTGCAGGCCGGCCGCGCGCGGCACCAGCCCCAGCAGCACCGCGGCCGCGACCGGCTCGGTCCCCGGCAGCAGGTCGGCCAGGCCGGCGAGGTTCCAGGGGGCATCGGCCGGCGGCGCGTCCAGCGGATGCAGCGCGGCCTGCAGCCGCGCCAGCAATGCGCCGTCCTCGCTCACGCCGGCCCGGCCTCGCGCTCGCGGGCGGGCAACACCGACTCCATCAGGTGCAGGCGTTGCGCATCCGACAGCCGCGACCAGGCGGCGATCTCGTCCATCGTGCGCAGGCAGCCGCCGCACAGGCCGTCGGCGCGCAGCGCGCACACGCCGATGCAGGGGCTGAGGACGGCACGGAAGGTCTCGCTCATTCGCGTCATTCCAACATGCGAACGCCGGCGCGTGGCCGGCGTTCGTGCTTCCAGCGATGGAACCGGCCGCGCCGGTTACTTCACGCTGAGCAGCTTGACCTCGAACACCGCGGCCGCGTTCGGCGGGAACATCGCGCGCGGGTCTGCGCCGAAGGCCTTGTCCGGCGGCAGCACGATCTCCCACTTCGAGCCCGCCGGCATCTGCAGCAGGACTTCGCGCATGGCCGGCATCTCGATCTTGCTGACCTGCAGCGCCGGCATCTTCTGCGCGGTCGCCTGCGCCGGGCGTTCGCCCCACGGCAGCGGGCCGAGGACCTCGAGCTCCACGGTGCTGGCCTGGGTCGGCTTGGCGCCGGTGCCGTTCTCGATGACCCGGTACTGGACACCGCTCGGCAGCGTCTTAACGCCCGGCTTGGCCTTGTTCTGGGCCAGGTAGCTGTCGCTCTTGGTCTTGTTGTCGGCGGCCGCCTTGTCGAACTTGGCCTTGGCCTCCTGCAGGCGCGCCTGCTGGCGCTTCTGGAAGGCCTCGAACGCGGGGCGCATCTGCTCCTCGCTGATCGCCGGATCCTTCTTGGCCAGCGCGTCCTGCAGGCCCTTGGTCACCGAGGCGGCATCGATCTGCTCGCCGCGGGCGGCCAGCTCGGCCATTTCGGCGCCGGCGCGGTAGCCGAAGTAGTAGCTCAGCTTCCCCTTCTCGGAAGTGGTGTCCTGCGCATGCACGGCGCCTGCGGTCAGGGTGATGGCCGCCAGCGCGGCGGCAAGCAAACGCAACTTCATTCGGAACGACCTCCAGATTGGGGAGTCCGGCGCGATCGGGCGGGGGAACCGCCCCCGGGCCGCCGGATGAGCGGGCTAGGATAAAGGGCCTCAGGGCACAGCCGCCACTGACGACCCCCTTCCGACCGGACGGGCCCCGGCAAGTTCCGCGATTCCGGGCCCCGACGCCAGCCCCGCAGGACACCACGCTCATGACCGATTCACCCGCTTCCCCGCTGCGCATCGAGGACCGCGACGCGATCCGCGTGATCACCATCCACCGCCCGGACAAGCTGAACGCGCTCGATTCGCACACCCTCGACGCCCTGCAGGCGGCCTTCGCCGAGGCGGCGGCGGCCCCGCAGGTGCGGGTGGTGGTGCTGACCGGCAGCGGCCCCAAGGCCTTCGTCGCCGGCGCCGACATCTCCGAGATGAACACCCTGACGCCGGTGCAGGGCCGCGACTTCTCGCTGCGCGGGCAGCGCCTGATGCGCTTCGTCGAGACCATGCCCAAGCCGGTGGTCGCGATGGTCAACGGCTTCGCGCTGGGCGGCGGGCTGGAACTGGCAATGTGCTGCCACCTGCGCATCGCCGCCGACAGCGCGAAGGTCGGCCAGCCGGAGATCAACCTCGGCCTGATCCCCGGCTTCGGCGGCAGCCAGCGCCTGCTGCGGCTGGCCGGACGTGCGGCGACCCTGGAGCTCTGCCTGACCGGCGCGCCGGTGGACGCGGCGCGCGCGCTGCAGCTGGGCATCGTCAACCGCGTGGTGCCGGCGGCGGAGTTGGAGGCCGAAACGATGAAGCTCGCCAGCCAGCTCGCCAATGCCGCGCCGCTGGCGCTGCGCGGGATTCTCGACTGCGTCGTGGTCGGTGGCGAATGCGGCATCGAGGAAGGACTGGCCTACGAGACCGCGCAGTTCGGCCTGATGTTCTCGACCCGCGACATGCGCGAGGGCACGGCCGCGTTCCTGGAGCGGCGCAAGCCGGCATTCGCCGGGGAATGACGGCGACCACCGCGATCCGCGCGCCTGCATGACCGTCGCTCCCTGCCATTGCGGCTGCGCCGCGCCACATCCGGCGCACGCCGTCGCGCGTGCGCTGGCGCGCGGCGACCTCGGCGCCGCGCTCGACGCCGGCCTGCTCGACGTCCCGCCCTGCCCGTCCTGCAGCCACGCGTGCCGCGCCACGCTGCGGGCCGCGCGCGACGACCGCCTGGTGGCGTTCGCCGCGCGCGAACGGCACCGCGCGCGCGCGGACCGGCTCGCCCGGCGCCAGCAGGAACGCGATGCACGCCGCGCCGCCGCGCGCATGCCCACCGCCGACGACACGGCGCGACCGGCGCCGACCGCGCCGTCGCTGCCGCCCGCCGCGGCGGCCGCGCTCGCCCGCGCCAAGGCCCGTGCGGCCGGACGCACGCCGCGATGAAGACGGCGGTCCGGCGGCCGCGCAAGCCGAAGCCCTCGCTGCTGTCGCCCGCGCAAATCCACGAACTGTTCGCGCGCCTGCGCGAACTGAACCCGGCGCCGGCCACCGAGCTCGAATACGGCACGCCGTTCCAGCTGCTCGTCGCGGTGGTGCTGTCGGCGCAGGCCACCGATGTCGGCGTCAACAAGGCCACGCGCCGGCTGTTCCCGGTCGCCGGCACGCCGCAGGCGATCCTCGCCCTCGGCGAGGACGGCCTGAAGCGCTACATCTCCACGATCGGCCTGTACAACGCCAAGGCGGCGAACGTGATCGCGTTGTGCCGGCTGTTGCTCGAGCGCCACGGCGGCGAGGTGCCGCGTACCCGCGAGGAACTCGAGGCGCTGCCGGGCGTCGGCCGCAAGACCGCCAACGTCGTGCTCAACACCGCGTTCGGCGAACCGACCATCGCGGTGGACACGCACATCTTCCGCGTCTGCAACCGCACCGGCCTGGCGCCCGGCAAGACCGTGCGCGAAGTGGAGGACCGGTTGTCGCAGGTCGTGCCCGACGAATTTCGCCGCGACGCCCACCATTGGCTGATCCTGCACGGACGCTACACCTGCGTGGCGCGCAAGCCGCGGTGTCCCGCATGCCCGATCCACGATCTCTGCCGGTATCCCGACAAGACGACCGCCGCCGATTTCGCGCCCGGCTGAAGGGGGCGATGGCGAGCGGATGCTGATGTAGAGCCGAGCCACTCCGCTTCACGTCGGAGCGGCAGAAAGGGGCGCGTCGGGTGGGAGAGGTAGGCAGGACCGTATGCGCCATGGATGGCGCATCCGAGCCTCCAGGGACGGATTCAGGGCGTGTCCTGCCTGCCTCTCCCGCCCGACGCGCTCGCGGGCCGGGAGCGTGCCGTGCTCCGTAAAAATCCCGTGAACTGTCATGGGGCCGCAAGATTCGAGGACTAGTCTGCGCGACATCCTCCCGAGTCCACGAAGGCCATGACCCTCAACCGCTCCGCCCTGCTCCTTGCCATCGTCAGTGCGCTCGCCGCTCCCGCCGCCCACGCCGAAATCGCGATCGACGTGATCGGCGGTTCGGAAATTTCTTTCGAAGGGCTGCTGCAGACCGACGCCTACTGGTACGACAGCGACTTCGCCAACCTCGACGCCGACGCCGGCGACGGCAGCGACGCCGACTTCGGCCTGCGCCGCGCCGAGCTGGTGTTCAAGGGCAAGGGCCCCGGGAATGTCGACTGGGTGCTCGGCTACGACGCCTCCGGCGACGGCAAGTTCCTAGACGCAAACGTCGCCTACAAGATCGGCGGCGACAAGGCCAACACCATCACCGTCGGCCAGTACAAGCAGCCCAACAGCCTGGAAGAGCTGTCCAGTTCGAAGAACAACGACTTCGTCTCCAAGGCGATGATCACCAACACCTTCGCGGTCGGCCGCCGGCTCGGCGCCGCCTACGCGATCGGCCGCGGCGACTGGACTTTCTCCGCCAGCGGCTTCGGCCGCGAACTGACCCGAAACCGAGCGCACGGCAGCGGCTACGGCCTGCGCGGCACCTGGGCGCCGATCAACGGGAAGGGCAACATCCTCAACTTCGGCCTGTCCTGGGCCGACTACGACACCGACAGCCTGCGCCTGCGCGCGCGTCCGGACGCGGACTTCGCCAACCGGCTCATCGACACCGGCACCATGGCCGATACCGATCGCCTGTCGACGCTGGGCTTCGAGGGCTTCTGGGTGCGCGGCCCGTTCAAGCTGCAGGGCGAATACATGCGGACCCGCGTGGACCGCTATGCGAGCGCCGACGACTTCACCGGCACCGGCGGCTACCTCAGCGGCGTGTGGAACGTGACCGGCGAAACCTGGAGCAACAAGTCGGGCGTGCCGGGCACGGGCGCACCGGCCGAGCCGGGACGCGGCATGTGGCAGGTCGGCCTGCGCTACGACACGCTGGACCTGGACGACGGCGCGGTGCAGGGCGGACGCATGGACACCCTCACGGCGGGCGTCAACTACTACTGGCGCTCGAATTTCAAGTTCTCTCTGAACTACGTGAAGGTGGACAGCGAGCGCCGGGGCGTGGACGACAACCCGGACATCGTCGAGGCGCGCGCGCAGTTCTACTGGTAGGGCCAGCCCGTCTCCACGAACACGAAGGGCGCGGGCGACCGCGCCCTTCGCTTTTGCGGTGCCGCAACCGTGTCGCCGCCGCGACGCCATCCGGGGCGGCGTCACCAACCTGTCATCCAGACTCCATCGCCCTGTCACCGCGACGGGTTGCAATGACGGCGAGCGGGCGTCGGCCCGCGCATTCCCCACAGGAGTCCCCATGACAGATCGCACCAGGTCCCGCATCGCCGCCCTCTGCCTCGCCGCGCTGTTCGCCGGACAGGCCGCCGCCGCCGAAGTCACCGGCGCGGGCGCATCGTTCGTCTATCCGCTCATCTCCAAGTGGTCGGCCGACTACGCCAGGGCCACCGGCAACCGCGTCAACTACCAGTCCATCGGCTCTGGCGGGGGTATCGCCCAGATCAAGGCAGGCACGGTGGACTTCGGCTCCTCGGACGCGCCGCTGCCGCCGGCCGAGCTGGAGAAGCACGGTCTCGTGCAGTTCCCCTCGGTGATCGGCGGCGTCGTGCCGGTGATCAACGTCCCGGGCGTGGCGTCCGGTGCGATGAAGCTCGACGGCGCGCTGCTCGCCGACATCTTCCTCGGCAAGGTCAAGATGTGGAACGACCCGCGCATCGTCGCCCTCAACGGCGGCATCCGGCTGCCCGCCCGGAAGATCACCGTCGTGCATCGCTCCGATGGTTCCGGCACCACGTTCAACTTCGCCAACTACCTATCGAAGGTCAGCCCCGCCTGGAAGCGGCAGGTCGGCGAAGGCACCAGCCTGAAATGGCCGACCGGCATCGGCGGCAAGGGCAACGAGGGCGTGGCCGCCTACGTCAAGCAGGTCAGCGGCGGCATCGGCTACGTCGAGCTGTCGTACGCGCTGCAGAACGGCATGGCCTACGCACGCCTGAAGAACGCCGCCGGCCGCTACGTGCTGCCCTCCGACAAGACCTTCGCCGCGGCCGCGGCCAGTGCCGACTGGACCTCGGCGAGCGACTTCCATCTGGTGATGACCAACGCGCCTGGCGAGGACTCCTGGCCGATCACCGCGACCAACTTCATCCTCATGCGCAAGGCGCCGAAGAACGTCGCCGGCGCCCGGGCCGCGCGCGAATTCTTCCAGTGGGCCTACGCCAACGGCGACACCCAGGCACGCCAGCTCGATTACGTGCCGTTGCCGGACGCGCTGGTCGGGCAGGTCGATGCGTACTGGTCACACTCCTTCAAGTTCTGACCGCCAGCACGGGGAAAAGACGCGGGCCTGCCCGCGTTCTTTTCTTGCGCTGCGGAAGCCGTCGCAGATGTCATCGGCATGTCATGACGATGGCGTCTCATGCACGTATCGCCCGTCGTCAACGGCATCGCACCCGGAATGAACGCGATCCCCCTCCCCGCCTCCGCCGAATCGAACCGCGACGCACGCGCCGACCGCGGCTTCCGCTGGCTGGTCACCGCCGCGGGCCTGTTCGTGCTGGTGGCGCTGGCGGCCGCCGCCCTGTCCATGCTGTGGGGCGGCCGCGCGGCGTTCGACAAGTTCGGGCTCGCGTTCCTATGGTCGAACGCATGGGATCCGGTCAACCGGGTGTTCGGCGCCCTGGTGCCGATCTACGGCACCGTCGTGACGGCGCTGATCGCCATGCTGATCGCGGTGCCGGTGAGCTTCGGCATCGCCATGTTCCTCACCGAGATCGCTCCGAAGTGGATGCGCGGCACGGTGAGCGCGGCGATCGAACTGCTGGCCGGCATCCCGTCGATCATCTACGGCATGTGGGGCCTGTTCGTGCTGGTGCCGGTGCTGGCCGAGCACGTGTACCCGCGGGTCGACGCGCACCTCGGCGGACTGCCGCTGGTCGGCGCGCTGTTCTCCGGTCCGCCGCTGGGCCTCGGCATGGGCACCGCCGGGCTGGTGCTGGCGATCATGGTGATCCCGTTCATCGCCTCGGTGATGCGCGAGGTGTTCCTGACCGTGCCCGGGCGCCTGAAGGAATCCGCCTACGCGCTCGGTTCCACCCGCTGGGAGGTAGTGTGGGACGTGGTCCTGCCGTATACCCGCTCGGCGGTGATCGGCGGCGTCTTCCTCGGCCTCGGCCGCGCGCTCGGCGAAACCATGGCGGTGACCTTCGTGCTCGGCAACGCGCACGAGCTGACCGCCTCGCTGCTGATGCCGGGCAACTCGATCGCGGCGACCATCGCCAACGAATTCGCGGAAGCCGACTCGGAGATGTACCGGTCCGCGCTGATCGCGCTCGGCTTCGTGCTGTTCCTGGTGACCTTCGTCGTGCTGACCATCGCCCGCCTGATGCTGCGCCAGCTGGCGAAGAAGGAGGGCCGCGCATGAGCCCGCTGCCGCTGTACGGCGTCCGCCGCGCGAAGAGCCTGGCGGCGCAGGCGCTGGCCGTGCTGGCCACCGTGTTCGGCCTGTTCTGGCTGGCGTGGATCCTGTGGACCACGCTGAGCAAGGGCCTGGCGTCGATCAACCTCGACCTGTTCACCCGGATGACCCCGCCTCCGGTCGAGGCGGGCGGCATGCTCAACGCGTTCTTCGGCAGCGCCCTGATGAGCCTGCTGGGCATCGCCTTCGGCGCGCCGGTCGGCGTGCTCGCGGGCACCTACCTGTCGGAATACTCGGGCCGGTCGTGGATCGGCGCCATGATCCGCTTCGTCAACGACATCCTGCTGTCGGCGCCGTCGATCGTGCTTGGGCTGTTCGTGTACGCCCTGGTCGTGGCGCGGATGGGCCACTTCTCCGCCTTGGCCGGCGCGATCTCGCTCGCATTCATCGTGCTGCCGGTGGTGGTGCGCACCACCGACGAGATGCTGCGCCTGGTGCCGGCGCAGATGCGCGAGGCCGCGCTGTCGCTCGGCGTGCCGCAATGGAAGGTGACGCTGCAGGTACTGTACCGCTCCGCGCTGCCGGGCATCGTCACCGGCATCCTGCTGGCGCTCGCACGGATCGCCGGCGAAACCGCGCCTCTGCTGTTCACCGCGCTCAACAACCAGTACTGGACCACCGACGTCACCCAGCCGATGGCGAACGTGCCGGTGGTGATCTTCCAGTACGCGATGAGCCCGTACGAAGGCTGGCACACGCTGGCCTGGGCCGGCGCCTTCGTCCTGACCCTGTTCGTGCTGGCCGTCGGCCTGGTCGCGCGCGCGGTGGTCGCCAGCAGGCGCATGCCGCATGACTGAGCTGCTCGCCCCCGTCCGCGTGGACGCCATGCGTCCCTCCCTTTCCCGTGGCACCCCGCTCCGCCAGGTTCCGATGCCCGACGCCATGCTCTCCACCCCGTTTTCCGCCACGACCCAGGCAGTCACCGCCGCGCCCGCCAAGCTCTCCGCGCGCGGAGTCGACTTCTTTTACGGCCGCGCGCAGGCGTTGAAGAACGTCAGCCTGGATATCCCGGAAAAGCGGGTGACCGCGCTCATCGGCCCCTCGGGCTGCGGCAAGTCGACCCTGCTGCGCGTGTTCAACCGCATCTACGCGCTGTACCCCGGCCAGGCGGCGCACGGCACGGTGCTGCTCGACGGCGAGGACATCCTGGATCCGGGCTACCCGCTCAACCGGCTGCGGAGCCGGGTCGGCATGGTGTTCCAGAAACCGGTGCCGTTCCCCATGACGATCTTCGAGAACGTCGCCTACGGCATCCGCCACCACGAGCGGCTGTCCAAGGCCGCGATGATGGACCGCGTGGAGCAGGCCCTGCGCCAGGCCGCGCTGTGGGACGAGGTCAAGGACAAGCTGAAGCAGAACGCGCTCGGCCTCTCCGGCGGCCAGCAGCAGCGCCTGTGCATCGCGCGCGCGGTGGCGCTGCGGCCGCAAGTGCTCCTGCTCGACGAGCCGACCTCCGCCCTCGACCCGATCTCCACCGGCCGCATCGAGCAGCTGATCGAGGAGCTCAAGCGCGAGTACACCCTCGTCATCGTCACCCACAACATGCAACAGGCGGCGCGGGTCTCGGACTACACCGCCTTCATGTACCTCGGCGACCTGGTCGAGCACGGCCCGACGGACGCGATCTTTTCCAATCCGGCGAAGCAGCAGACCGAGGATTACATCACCGGTCGATTCGGGTGAGCCACGCCGCCTGCGCGGCACCGCCGCGCGGCCTGGCGAACGCCCGGCCACGGATCGCAGGGCCGGGCGATCCAACCACGCTACGCCATGGACGGCAGCAACGACCAAACGGGACACCACGATGACGACGCCCCAGCCCCATGACCACATCGTCCGCAGCCTCGACGAAGGCCAGCAGCACCTGCTGGAGACGCTGCTGCGCATGGGCGACATGGCCGCCGCGCAACTCGAGGCGGCGCTCGACCTGCTCGACCGCCCGGACGAGGGCATGGCCGCGCGCATCGTCGCCAACGACGAAGCGATCGACGCGCTCGAGCGCGAAATCGGCCAGGACGTCATGCACCTCGCCCTCCGCGGTCCGCTGGCGCGCGACCTGCGCGAGATCCTCGCCGCGCTGCGGATCGCATCCGACCTGGAGCGCATCGGCGACCTGGCCGCGAACCTCGCCAAGCGCTCGCGCGCCCTGACCCTGGCCTGGCCGATCGCGCGCGAGGACCTGCAGACCCTGGGGCGGCGCGCTGTCCGCCAGGTCCGTGAGGCGCTGGCCGCCTACCGCGCGCGCGATGCGGTCGCCGCGCAGCGCGTGAGGGGTGCCGACGCCGAACTCGACCTGCTGCACACCGGGCTGTTCCACGAGTTGCTGGGCTGGATGCGGCAGGACGCGGGCGCGGTGTCGCCAGGCACCCACCTGCTGTTCATGGCCAAGAACCTGGAGCGCATCGGCGACCACGCGACCAACATCGCCGAGAGCGTGTGCTTCCTGGTCGAGGGGGACGATGCCCTGCCGCCGCGCGAGAAGCGCGACGACGCATCGTTGCCGAGCGCGCTCCCGCGCAGCTAGGAACGAACCGCGCGACGGCGGCCGGGGCGGTCCTTTCGCCGGGTGGTCGCGGACCGCGCGCGACGCTTTGCTACCCTTGCGCGATGACGCAGGAGCCGCCCGCCGCCACGCCCGACACCGCCGCCACGCCACCCGTGCGGCGCATGGCCGAACGCTTCCGCGGCTACCTGCCGGTGGTGGTGGATGCGGAAACCGGCGGGTTCGACTGGAACCGCCACGCCCTGCTCGAGCTCGCCGCGATCCCGCTGGAGCTCGACGCCGCCGGCCGCCTGGTCCCCGGCGAGGTCGCCTGCGCGCACTTCGAGCCGGCCCCCGGCATGGCGATCGATCCCAAGTCGCTCGAAGTCACCGGCATCCGCATCGACCACCCGTTCCGCATGGCCAAGCCGGAAAAGGAGGCGCTGGACCACGTCTTCGCCGCCGTGCGCGCCGCGCTGCGCCGGCACGAATGCCAGCGCGCGATCCTGGTCGGCCACAACGCGCACTTCGACCTGAACTTCCTCAACGCCGCGGTCGCCCGCACGGGCCACAAGCGCAACCCGTTCCATCCCTTCAGCGTGTTCGACACGGTGACCCTGGCCGGCGTCGCCTACGGCCAGACCGTGCTGGGTCGCGCGATGCACGCGGCCGGGCTGGCCTGGAACGGCGAGGAAGCGCACTCGGCCGTGTACGACGCCGAGCGCACCGCCGAGCTGTTCTGCAAGATCGTCAACGCCTGGCCGTCGCCTTCCGCGCCATGAGCGAACGGCCGATGCCGTAGGCGCTGATCAGCACCCAGGTCGCCTCCAGCAGGAACACCGACAGGTTGAAGCTACCCACCAGCGTGACCAGCACGCCGCCGGCGCCGAGCAGGTTGAGCAGCTGGTAGCGCAGGCCGTCGCCGGCAAGCCGCCCGGCCTGCAGCAGGAAGAAGGCGACCAGCACCATCAGCGTGCCGGCGAGGCCGATCCAGTCGTACCAGTGCATGACGGCTAGAAACTCGCGCCGTCGACCTGGCGCACGTTCAACGCGGCCAAGTCGACGTCGGGCAGGCAACGCACGTTGACGGCGACGGTGTCCTCGCCGGTCTTCGGGTTGCGCGCCTCGCTGAAGGGCGCGATGCCGCAGGTCGGGCAGAAGTGGTGGGCGATCGTTTCCTTGTGGAAGCGATAGGTCGCGTAGTCGCCCGCCTTGCTGTCCAGGCGGAAGGCCGCGCGCGGGAAGAACGCGAGCAGGCCGCCGCGGCGGCGGCACAGCGAGCAATTGCAGTCGATCGCGTCGCGCACCTCGCCCTCGACGGTGAAGGCGATGCGACCGCAGTGGCAGCTTCCCTGGTGGGCCATGGCCGGACTCCTGGAGGATGGAGCGCCGAGGGTAGCGCGCCCGCGCGGCCGGCGGGCAGGGCTATGCTTGGCCTCCCGTCCCACCGCGACCGCCGCCGATGCGCCTGCTGCCCGCCGTTGCCCTGCTCACCCTCGCCCTCGCCGCCTGCCAGGCGACCCCGCCGGCGGCCACCGCCGACGCGGGCGCCGACGTTCCCGCCAGCGCGGCAGCCGGCACCGCCGACGCGCGCTTCGCCGACATCTCGCAGCGCTGGCTGGACGGCTGGATGCGGCTCAACCCGGTCGCGGCGACCCAGATCGGCGACCACCGCTTCGACGACGCGCTCGACGACCTCGGCGCGGGCGGCCGCCGCAAGCTGGTCGACTTCAGCAAGGGCCTGCTGGCCGAACTCGACGCGATCGACGCCGCCGGCCTCAGCCGCGAGAACCAGGTTGACGCCCTGATCCTGCGCAACCAGCTGCGCTCGGACATCTGGAACACCGAAACCCTGCAGTCCTGGGCGTGGGACCCGCAGGTCTACAGCGGCCTCGCCGGCGGCGCGATCTACAACCTGATGGCGCGCGACTTCGCGCCGATGCCGCAGCGGCTGAAGGCGGCGACCGCGCGCATGGAGAAGATCCCGGCCTTGTTCGCGCAGATGCGCGAAAACCTCGATCCCGCGCGGGTGCCGAGGATCCACGCGGAAACCGTGGCCAAGCAGAACGGGGGCCTGCTCGCCCTGGTCGACCAGTTCATCGCCCCGAACGCCGGCCAGCTGACCGGCGCTGACCGCGACCGCCTGGACGCCGCCGTCGCCGGCCTGCGCAAGGCGGTGGCCGACCAGCAGCAATGGCTCGACCAGACCCTGGTGCCGAACGCGAAGGGCGACTTCCGGATCGGCGCGCAGCTGTACGACCAGAAGTTGCAGTTCTCGCTGATGTCCTCGCTCTCGCGCGCGGAAATCCGCCAGCGCGCGGAGGCGGAGGTGACGCGCGTGCGCGACGAGATGTACGCGATCGCGCGGCAGGTACTCGCCGGCCGCAAGGGTGCGCCGGCGACGCCGGAATCACCGACCGACGACCAGCGCCAGCAGGCGATCGAGGCCGCGCTGGAATTGGCCTACGCCGAGCACCCGCCGCGCGACGGCGTTGTCGACGCGGCCAAGCAGGCGCTCGCCGACGTCACCGCCTTCGTGCGCGCGAAGGACCTCGTCACCGTCCCGGACGATCCGGTCAAGATCATCCTGATGCCCGAGTTCCAGCGTGGCGTCGCGGTCGCCTACTGCGATTCGCCGGGGCCGCTCGACAAGGGCCTGGACACCTATTTCGCGATCTCGCCGATCCCGGACGACTGGTCGCAGGCGCAGGCCGAATCGTTCCTGCGCGAATACAACAGCCGGATGATCCACCTGCTGAGCATCCACGAGGCGATGCCGGGCCATTACCTCGAGGGCGGGCACTCGGCGCGCTACCCGTCCACGCTGCGCGCGGTGCTGCGCTCGGGCCTGTTCGCCGAGGGCTGGGCGGTCTACACCGAGGACATGATGGCCGACGCCGGCTACATGGGCGACGACCCGCTGTTCCGCCTGGTCCAGCTCAAGTTCTACCTGCGCACGATCGCCAACGCGATCCTCGACCAGGGCGTGCACGTGGACGGCTGGAGCCGCGAGCAGGCGATGCGACTGATGGTGCACGACGCCTTCCAGCAGGAAAGCGAGGCCGCCGGCAAATGGGTCCGCGCCCAGCTGACCAGCGCCCAGCTGCCGACCTATTTCGTCGGCGCGCAGGAGCAGTTCGACACCCGCAAGGCGGTCGAGGCGCAGGAAGGCGCCGCCTTCGACCTCAAGCGCTACCACGACCGGGTGCTGTCCTACGGCGCGCCGCCGGTGCGCTTCGTGCGCGAGCTGATGCTGGACGAGCCGATCCGCTAGGCCCCGCCCGGCCGGACCACGCCCCGGCCGGGAAAGCAAGCTTGCGGAGCGCCGCGGCGGCGGCTAACGTCGCGTCAAATGGAGAACCCCGCGGGCGACGCGCCAGGCGTGCCGCCCGCGCCCGCTTTGGAGCCCGTGATGACCACCCCCGCCCCCCGACCGCCGCTGATCATGTCCCGCCTGGACGTGGAGCGCCTCGAGTCCCTGCTCGAGCAGACCGCGGTGCGCGGGCTCGACACGCGCGCGCTGCAGACCGAGTTACTGCGCGCCGAGGTGGTGGAACCGCGCGACGTGCCGGGGGACGTGATCACCATGAATTCGACCGCCCGCTTCCGCGACGAGACCGGCGGCGAGGAACGCGAGCTCACCCTGGTCTATCCGCGCGATGCCGACGGCAGCCCGGACAAGGTGTCCATCCTGGCTCCTGTCGGCAGCGCCCTGCTCGGCCTGCGCGTGGGCGACGCCATCGAATGGCCGGTGCCCGGCGGCCGCACCATTCGCCTGCGCGTGCTGTCGATCCGCTACCAGCCGGAAGCGGCGGGCGAGCTGCACCGCTGAGCGCGGCAACGGCGCGGCCTCCGCCGCCCCCCGTGTGGACTGCCGGTCGAAGCATGGTTATCGTATCGGCGGGGAAAACTGGGGTAAGGCGATGGCAAGGATGCGCGCGGCCTGCTGGGCGTTGTTGTCCGCTGCGGTGTTCAATGGAGCGGCGTCTGGCGCCGGTTTCGATTTTGGCCCCTACGCGACCTACGCCGATGCATTGAGCAGCTGGCCCGACGCCGTGGTGATCGGCGACGTTACCGGAGATGGGCGCGACGATGTCGTCCTGGCGACCTCGTTCTACTTCGACCCCGCGAAGGATTACAGGCTTTTCATCTATCCCCAGACTGCAAGAGGAGCGCTTGGCGCGCCGACCGTGTTGCCATACGACGGGACGACAGGCACCGTCAAGCTCAAGCTCGGCGACTTCAATGCGGATGGGCTGCAGGACATCGTGGTGGGGCACGATCAGGGCGTAACCCTGCTGTTGTCCGATCGCGGATTGAAGTTCTCCATCCGCAAGGTCGCGCTGACGGGAATTTCCGGGTTGGGTGTCGCCGACATCAATGGAGACCGAAAGCTCGATGTGGTAGCGCAGCAACCCGGATCCGGGGCGACGATCCTGCTTGGCAATGGCGACGGGCTGGTGCCCACAGGCGAGCCGTTGCCGGCCCTCGCCGATTACCAAACGCTCAAGGTCGCCGACGTAACCGGCGACGGTTTGCTTGATCTAGTTGCTTCCGCGTGGGGCAACCTGTCAGTGTTCCCTGCCACCGGTTACGGGCAGTTCGGACAAGCCAGAAGCGTCTCGTATCCAGGCGCGGGGGGTTACGGGGCCATGGCGATCGCACGAGTCGCGCAGGGCGCACGCAACTCCATCTTGTCGGTGAATCCCGCAAACAGGCCCGACTCGCGACTCCTGATCCACCGGCAAAGCGCGAGCGTCGACCTTTCCCTTGTCGGCTCTCTGGAGAGTTACGACGTTCCGGAAGCGATCACCGGTGCGGACCTCGATCGGGACGGCGATACCGATATCCTCGTGGCCCATGGAGGGTGGGTAGCCCTGGGTCGTTACATGCAAGGCGGCGAAGGGCTCGAGCCCGAACTGCTCAGCGCGGTTCCCTACGCATCGCACTACAACCCCGACGGCCTGGCTACAGGCGACATCAATGGTGACGGTTGCACGGATGCCGCCATCGCGGATTACAACCATGGGCTCGTCGTCCTCCGTGGCAGCAACTGCCACGAGCCCTGGTCGATGGCCAACCGTCACGACGGCGACTTCGACGGCGACGGCCGGGCCGACATCCTCTGGCACGACGCCGCGACCGGCGCCAGCGTGATCTGGAAATCCGGCGACAGCGCCACCCGGATCACCATGACCCGGGTCACCAACACCGACTGGACCATCGCCGGCGCCGGCGACTTCGACGGCGACGGCAAGTCCGACGTGCTCTGGCACAACGTCGCCACCGGCGCCAACGTCGTCTGGTTCGCCGCCGACGCGCGCCGCTCGCAGTCCCTGCAGCAGGTCACCGACCTCGGCTGGGCCATCGTCGGCATCGGCGACTTCGACGGCAACGGCCGCGACGACATCCTCTGGCACCAGCAGTACACCGGCGCCAACGCGATCTGGAACGAAGGCCTCTACGCCAAGGGCCGGAGCCTGAGCACGGTCACCGACCGCGACTGGCTGGTGGTCGGTGTCGGCGACTTCGACGGCAACGGCCGCGACGACATCCTGTGGCGCCACCGCGGCGACGGCCGCAACGCGATCTGGCGCAACGCCGACGCCGCCAGCCTGCAGACTGTCAGCACCGTGCCCGACCTCGGCTGGCAGGTCGGGGGGATCGGCGATTTCGACCACGACGGCCGTTCCGACATCCTCTGGCACCACGCCTACGACGGCCAGAACGCGATCTGGCACGCGGCCAGCTACGCCAGCAGCCGCTTCCTGACCCAGATCACCGAACTGCGCTGGAAGATCGCCGGGGTCGGCGACTACGACCACGACGGCCGCGCCGACATCCTCTGGCGCCACAGCGGCACCGGCGCCGCCACCATCTGGCGCGACGCCGAGTCCACTACCCTGCAACCAGTCACCGGGGTGACCAACATGAACTGGAAAGTAGTGCGTTAGCCGCACAAGGTCAGGATTGATCAATGAAGCACATATGGGTTCTTGTTTCGGGCCTGGCGATTATGGGCCCCGTGTTCCCGAGCGATTTTTCCCTCGGCGTGGCTTCCGAATACCGGTACGAAGGCCAAGACCATTTGGTTACCGTGGACGCTGTCGCCATTGGCGACGTGACGGGGGACGGACGCAAGGACCTGGTCGCCACCACGTCCTGGAACGATGACCCGCTCAATGACTACAGGCTCCTGATTTATGCACAGCGGCCGGATGGAACGTTTGCGCCGCCTTTGAAGCTTCCCTACGGTACCAGCCAATCCTTTCCCGACATGGGAATTGGCTCGCTGGCAATCGCGGATCTCGACAAGGACGGCATCGAAGACATCGTCGTCGCGCACCATCAGGGCATCAGTCAACTGCTCGCCAGGGGCAACGGTGCCTTCCGCAGGACGGAGATTCCGTATGACCCGATACAGCGCATCTTGCTTGTCGATGTCGACAAGAATGGCATCCTGGACTTCGTGGTCTGGAGCAATGGCATCCAGGTGATGTATCGCTCCTCGAACGGGATTGTTTCCACGAAAGCGATCGCCCCGCATCCCGATGTCTTCTGGGAAGATGTGAAGGTCGACGATGTCACTGGCGATGGACTCCCCGACTTGCTGATCACGGCGGTCACTTCGCTGTGGGTGTCCGCACAGACGCCATCCCACACTTTCATGGCCGCAGTGGAATACAAGGAACCCAGATGGAACACCGGCGGCTGGCACTACGGTTCCATCGCCGTCGCCGATTTCAATTCCGACGGCCGCAAAGACGTCGTCGTCGCCTTGGAAGCCAATTTGCCGGATCAGGCGTTGTTGCTCCATACACAGGGCGCCGACGGCAGGCTCGATGGTCCGTATTACGTCGAAACGGCAGAACAGCCTAAAGTCTACCCTCCTGCTGACCTTGACCACGATGGGCGTTCGGACCTGATCGTGGACCACGGTCCTCTTGGTATTTATTTCCAGGGCGCCACGGGGCTATCTGCGGAAAAGTTCACCGAGGGTGTCTACGGAGGCGAAGGTGGATTCAAGACCGGGGACTTGAATGGCGATGGCTGCACTGACCTGGCCACGACTTGGAGTTTTGTCTACGTTCGCCCAGGCAGCAACTGCCACGAGCCGTGGTCGATGGCCAACCGCCACGACGGCGACTTCGACGGCGATGGCCGGGCCGACATCCTCTGGCACGACGCCGCCACCGGCGCCAGCGTGATCTGGAAATCCGGCGACAGCGCCACCCGGATCACCATGACCCGGGTCACCAACACCGACTGGACCATCGCCGGCGCCGGCGACTTCGACGGCGACGGCAAGTCCGACGTGCTCTGGCACAACGTCGCCACCGGCGCCAACGTCGTCTGGTTCGCCGCCGACGCGCGCCGCTCGCAGTCCCTGCAGCAGGTCACCGACCTCGGCTGGGCCATCGTCGGCATCGGCGACTTCGACGGCAACGGCCGCGACGACATCCTCTGGCACCAGCAGTACACCGGCGCCAACGCGATCTGGAACGAAGGCCTCTACGCCAAGGGCCGGAGCCTGAGCACGGTCACCGACCGCGACTGGCTGGTGGTCGGTGTCGGCGACTTCGACGGCAACGGCCGCGACGACATCCTGTGGCGCCACCGCGGCGACGGCCGCAACGCGATCTGGCGCAACGCCGACGCCGCCAGCCTGCAGACTGTCAGCACCGTGCCCGACCTCGGCTGGCAGGTCGGGGGGATCGGCGATTTCGACCACGACGGCCGTTCCGACATCCTCTGGCACCACGCCTACGACGGCCAGAACGCGATCTGGCACGCGGCCAGCTACGCCAGCAGCCGCTTCCTGACCCAGATCACCGAACTGCGCTGGAAGATCGCCGGGGTCGGCGACTACGACCACGACGGCCGCGCCGACATCCTCTGGCGCCACAGCGGCACCGGCGCCGCCACCATCTGGCGCGACGCCGAGTCCACTACCCTGCGGCCGGTCACCGGCGTGACCAACATGAACTGGAAAATCGTGCGCTAGTCCGGTACGGGAACTCCGAGGAAAACCCCGCCGCAAGGCGGGTTTTTTCTTCAGGTGCCGTCGCCTGGGCGCCGAGCGGCTTCTTTCCGGACACGCCACCCGATCAGCCTTGACCACTCCACTACAATAGCCAGGCCCTCTTTTTTGGCCTCGCGCAACGTCGATGCAGGATCCCCTCCGCCCCACCTTCCACGGCTTCGAGCAGATCCCGCTGCGCGAGTACGCCGAGCGCGCCTACCTCGACTACTCGATGTACGTGGTGCTGGACCGTGCCCTGCCCTTCCTCGGCGACGGGCTGAAGCCGGTGCAGCGGCGGATCGTCTACGCGATGAGCGAGCTCGGGCTGGCCGCGACCGCCAAGCCGAAGAAGTCCGCGCGCACCGTGGGCGACGTGATCGGCAAGTACCACCCGCACGGCGACAGCGCGTGCTACGAGGCGCTGGTGCTGATGGCGCAGCCGTTCTCGTACCGCTATCCGCTGATCGAGGGCCAGGGCAACTTCGGCTCGACCGACGACCCGAAGTCGTTCGCGGCGATGCGCTACACCGAGTCCAAGCTCACCCCGATCGCCGAGGTCCTGCTCGGCGAACTGGCGCACGGGACGGTCGACTGGGTGCCGAACTTCGACGGCACCCTGGAAGAGCCGTCCTGGTTGCCGGCGCGCCTGCCGCACCTGCTGCTCAACGGCACCACGGGCATCGCGGTCGGCATGGCCACCGACGTGCCGCCGCACAACCTCAACGAGGTCGTCAGCGCCTGCGTGCGCCTGCTCGACGATCCGGACGCCAGCGTGCGCGACCTGTGCGAGCACGTACGCGGCCCCGACTACCCGACCACCGCCGAGATCATCACCCCCGCCGCAGACCTCGTCGCGCTCTACGAGCACGGCACCGGCAGCGTGCGCGCGCGCGCGACCTGGGTGAAGGACGGCGCCAACATCGTGGTCACCGCGCTGCCCTACCAGGTCTCGCCGTCGAAGGTGATCGAGCAGATCGCGCAACAGATGCGCGCGAAGAAGCTGCCGTGGCTGGAGGACATCCGCGACGAATCCGACCATGCCAACCCGGTGCGGGTGGTGCTGGTGCCGCGCTCCAACCGCGTGGATGCCGAGCAGCTGATGGGCCACCTGTTCGCGACCACCGACCTCGAGCGCTCATACCGGGTCAACCTCAACGTGATCGGCCTGGATGGCAAGCCGCAGGTGAAGAACCTCAAGGCCCTGCTGTCCGAATGGCTGGTCTTCCGCACCGACACCGTCACGCGCCGGCTCAAGCACCGGCTGGAGAAGGTCGAGCGCCGCCTGCACCTGCTGGAAGGCCTGCTGGTCGCCTTCCTCAACCTCGACGAAGTGATCCGTATCATCCGCACCGAGGACGAGCCGAAGCCCGTGCTGATGGCGCGCTTCAAGCTCAGCGAGGAACAGGCCGACTACATCCTCGAGACCAGGCTGCGCCAGCTCGCCCGCCTCGAGGAAATGAAGATCCGCGGCGAACAGGATGAGCTGGCGAAGGAGCGCGAACGGATCGAGGCCACCCTGGCGAGCAAGGCCAGGCTCAAGAAACTGGTCAAGGACGAACTGCTGGCCGACGCGAAAAAGTTCGGCGATGCGCGCATGTCGCCGCTGGTCGCGCGCGGCGCGGCGCAGGCGCTGGCCGAGACCGAGCTGGTCGCCAGCGAGCCGATGACCATCGTGCTGAGCGAGAAGGGCTGGGTGCGCGCGGCCAAGGGCCACGACGTGGACGCGGCGGCGCTCAGCTACCGCGAGGGCGACGGCCTGCTGGCGGCGGTGCGCGGGCGCAGCACCCAGCAGGTGGCGTTCCTCGATTCGACCGGCCGAAGCTATTCGACCTCGGCGCATACCCTGCCGAGCGCGCGCGGCAATGGCGAGCCGCTGACCGGGCGCTTCTCGCCGCAGCCGGGCGCGTCGTTCCAGGCGCTCGCGACCGGCGACAACGACACGCGCTTCGTGCTCGCGTCCTCGCACGGCTACGGCTTCGTCACCCGTTTCGAGAACCTGGTCGGGCGGCAGAAGGCCGGCAAGGCGGTGAAGTCGCTGACGCCCGGCGCGAATCTGCTGCAGCCGGCGCCGGTCGGCAGCGTCGACAGCGACCGCGTGGTCGCGGTCACCAGCGCCGGCCACCTGCTCGCCTTCCCGGTCGCCGAACTGCCCGAACTCGATCGCGGCAAGGGCAACAAGATCATCGACATCCCGCGGGCCAAGCTCGGCACCGAACGGGTGGTCGCGGTCGCGGTGGTTCCGCCGGGCGGCGCGCTGCAGGTGAAGTCGGGGCAGCGCACCATGACCCTGTCGTTCAAGGACCTCGACGCCTACGTCGGCGCGCGCGCGACCCGCGGCGGGCTGCTGCCGCGCGGGTGGCAGAAGGTGGACGGCCTGGGCGTCGAATAGGCACGCACGAGGGTCCCGACATGCACCCCGACTTCTGGCTCGAGCGCTGGCGCGAGCGCCAGATCGGCTTCCACCAGGACGCGCCGACGCCGTTGCTGCTGGAGTTCTGGCCGGCGCTGGGCATCGCGCCGGGCACCCGCGTGTTCGTGCCGCTGTGCGGCAAGTCGCACGATCTCGCCTGGCTCGCCGCGCAGGGCCACCGCGTGCTGGGCGTGGAGCTGTCGCCGCTGGCGATCGCCGAGTTCTTCGCCGAGCACGGGCTGACGCCCGAAACCCACGCCTCGCCGCTCGGCCTGCACCACGTCGCCGGCGACATCGAGATCATCCAGGGCGACGCCTTCGGCCTCGACGCGGACACCCTCGCCGGTTGCGGCGCGGTGTTCGACCGCGCGGCGCTGATCGCGCTGCCGCCGCCGATGCGCGAGCGCTACGCACGCGCGCTGTACGCGCGCCTGCCCGCCGGCTGCCGCGGCCTGCTGGTGTCGCTCGACTATCCGCCGCACGAAAAGCAGGGCCCGCCGTTCCCGGTCCCGCCGGACGAGGTGCGCGCGCTGTTCGGCGCCGACTGGGAGCTCGAGCGGCTTGCCTACCGCGACATCCTCGCCGCGCAGCCGCGCTTCCGCGAGGAGGGCGTGAGCGCGCTCCACACCGGCGCCTGGCGCCTGCAACGCCGCTGATCCCGTTATCCTCCGCGCATCACGCGGGGGAAGGCGCATGGCGATGACGCGAGGCCGGCGACGGCTGTTCTGGCTGCTGTTCGTGCTGGTGGGCCTGCCCCTGCTCGCGGTGCTCGCCGGCTGGCTGCTGCTGCGTGGCAGCCTGCCCGCGCTGGACGGCGCGCGCGACGTGGCCGGGCTGTCGGCCGCCGCGACCATCAGCCGCGACAAGCGCGGCGTGGTCACCATCGACGCCGCCAGCGAGGCCGACGCGATGCGCGCGCTCGGCTGGGTGCATGCGCAGGAGCGCTACTTCGAGATGGACCTGATGCGGCGCGCCGCGGCCGGCGAACTGGCCGAACTGTTCGGTCCCGCCGCGCTGGACTTCGACCGCGAGCGCCGTGCGCACCGCATGCGCGCCCTGGCGCGGGCCGACCTGGCGCGGTTCGCCGGCGGCCGCGCGGACGTGCTGCGCGCCTACGTCGACGGCGTCAACGGCGGCCGCGAGGCGCTCGCGCTGCGGCCCTGGCCCTACCTGCTGCTGCGCCAGGCGCCGCGGCCGTGGCGCGCGGAGGATTCGGCGCTGACCGGGTATGCGATGTATTTCGACCTGCAGCAGTCCGGCTTCGAGCGCGAGCGCGACCTGCTGGCGCTGCGCGACGCGCTGCCGCCGGCGCTGTACGCGCTGCTGACCCGCGACGGCACCGCCTGGGACGCCCCGCTGCAGGGCGCCGCGCGCGGCGAGGCACCGCTGCCCGATGCCGCCACCGTCGACCTGCGCCGGCTGCCGATGCCGGCGCGGCCCCTGGCATACGCATTGCCGCCCGAACGCCTGGCGGCGATCGGCAGCAACAACTTCGCGGTCGCCGGCACCCTGACCCGCGACGGCCGCGCGATCCTCGCCGACGACATGCACCTGGACCTGCGCGTGCCCAACATCTGGTTCCGGGTGCGCCTGCGCTATCCCTCGCCCGCGGGCCCGGTCGACGTCAGCGGGGTCAGCCTGCCGGGCCTGCCCGGGGTGATCGTGGGCAGCAACGGCCACGTCGCCTGGGGCTTCACCAACAGCTATGTGGACACCGCCGACTGGCGCGTCGTGCAACCCTGCGAACAGGGCGAACGCGACGACTGCACGCCGGTCGTGCGCCATGTCGAAACGCTCCGCGTCGCCGGCGCCGCGCCGCAGCGGCTCACCGTCGAGGACACCGGCTGGGGCCCGATCCTCGCCCATGACCGCGCCGGCCGGCCGCTGGCGCTGCGCTGGGTCGGCCAGCTGCCCGGTGCACTGAACCTCGGCCTCGGCGGACTGATGGCGGCGCGCGACCTCGACGAGGCGCTGGCGGTCGCCGATCGCAGTGCGATGCCGGCGCAGAACCTGCTGCTGGCCGGCCGCGGCGGCCGCATCGCCTGGCGCTGGATCGGTCCGCTGCCGCAGCGCGCGCCGGGCTGCGACGCGCAGCGCAGCGAGGCGACGCCCCTCTGTCCGCCGTGGCCGATCGCCAGCGACGGCGCGACGGTGATGGCCGACCCCGCCTCCGGCCGGCTGTGGACGGCCAACGCGCGGGTGGTGGACGGCGCGGCGCTGGCGCGCGCCGGCGACGGCGGCTACGCGCTCGGCGCGCGCGCGCGGCAGATCCGCGACGACCTGTTCGCACGCCAGCGCTTCGCCGAGCGCGACCTGCTCGCGATCCAGCTCGACGACCGCGCGCTCTTCCTGCAGCGCTGGTGGCGCCTGCTGCAGGACGAGGCGAAGGCCGCGCGCTCGCCCGCGCTGCAGGCGCTGGCCGCCGCGGCGCCGCGCTGGGAAGGCCGCGCCAGCGCGGAAGCGGTCGGCTACCGCCTGGTGCGTGCCTGGCGACAGGCCGTGCACGCGCGCCTGCTCGACGGCCTTACCGCGCCGGCGCAGGCCGCGCTGGGCGCGGATTTCAAATTGCCGGCGCTGCACCAGTTCGAAGGCGTGGCCTGGCCGTTGGTGACGCGGCGCCCCGACAACCTGCTGCCGCGTCGCTACCCGAGCTGGGACGCGCTGTTCGAGGACGCCGCGCGCGAGGTGCGCGACGAACTCGCGCGGCAAGGGCCGCTGGCGCAGCGGACCTGGGGCGAGCGCAACACCGCCCGCATCTGCCATCCGCTCGCGCGCGCCCTGCCCGGTCCGCTGAAGCCGCTGCTGTGCATGCCGGCCGAACCGCTGGCGGGCGACGTCGACATGCCGCGCGTGGTCGGGCCGGCGTTCGGCGCGTCCGAGCGGCTGGTGGTCGCGCCCGGCCACGAGGCCGACGGCCTGCTGCACATGCCCGGCGGCCAGAGCGGCCACCCGCTGTCGCCTTATTGGGGCGCCGGCCACGCCGACTGGGTCCAGGAGCGCCCCACGCCGCTGCTGCCCGGCCCGACCGAACATACGCTGCGCCTCGTGCCCGCCCCGGAATGAGGCAGAATGCGGATGTCCTGGCTGCTGGCTAGCGCGGCGGGCGGGAGAGGCGGTCAGGACACGCCGTGAATCCATCCATGGAGGCTCGGATGCGCCATCCATGGCGCATACGGTCCTGCCCACCTCTCCCACCCGCCGCGCCCACCACTTTCGCGGTACGGCTTCTCCGCTACCGGCTACCGGCTACCGGTTACCGCTTGCTCAGCCCACCAACCGCAGGCTCAGCGGATAGCGGTAGGGCTCGCCGTTGAACGCGCGCACGGCGGCGATGATGCTGCACACCAGCCACGTCACCGCGATCGCGGCGGCGGCCAGCGCCAGCAGCACGCCCGCCGGCACGGTCAGCAGCAGGCCGATGCCGAGGGTCAGCACCGACACCCCGACCAGCACCACCACCAGCAGGCATGCGGCGAACGCGTAGATCAGCATGCTCAGGTTGAAGTTGAGCGCCTCGCGCGCGTGCTCGGCGATGAACGGCGACTCGTCGCGCTTGAGCAGGTACACCGCCAGCGCGCCGACCACGCCGGCGATGCCCGCCGCCCAGCTGGTCAGCAGGGCCAGCAGCAGCGCGGCCAGGTGGGCCGTCGCCGCCCAGTGGCGGTCGTGCTCGGACGGTCGCGCCTGCGGCAGGGAATCGAAGGTGGTTTCCATGGCGGCTCCTGCGGAAGACTTCCCAGACAGGATGGGGCTTGCCGCGGCCGATGCAAGCAGGACCGATGGCCTATACGGCAGTGCGCCAAAAAAAGAAACGCCGCCCTCGCGGGCGGCGCCTCATGCGACAGGAATACGCGGCTTACTTGATCAGCCGCAAGGTCACCGGATAGCGGTAACGAATTCCCGCATTCGCCTTCATGGCGGCAAGGATGATGAAGACGAGCGCAGCAATGCCGACGATGAACATCACCGGCAGGGCGATCAGGAACCCGATGCCCAGCGTGAAGACGCCCAGCGTGAAGCCCAGCAGGAGCAGGATCAGGAAAATCGCCGACACGACGATGTTGAAGTTGAGCGCCTCTTTCGCCTGGTCATCCACGAACGGCATGGAGTCCTTTTTCATCAGCCAGATCACCAACGGACCGATGAAGAAACCCCACCCGCCGATCGCGGAGGTCAGCAATCCCCCTGCCAGCGCCGACAGGTGCGCAAACATCGCCCACTGGCGCTCTTCCGCGGAAACACCCATATCGGCGCCAGGCGCCGGATTCACGTCGTTCACAGTTCCCCTCCCAGCGGCTTACGGAAAGCGCCCCCTTTGGCGCTGCCAGCACTTTCCGTGCTTGCGGGAGGCTAGTCAAGCCAACGTCAATCGGTCCCGGCGACGGTCATCTTCCCGACCAGGATCGAGCCGGTGAGGATGTGCGAGCGCCGGTCCACGTCGCTGCCGACCGCCTCGATCGCGGCGAACATGCGCTTGAGGTTGCCGGCGATGGTGATCCCGTCCACCGGCCAGGCGAGCTGGCCGTCCTCGATCCAGAAACCCGCGGCGCCGCGCGAATAGTCGCCGGTGACCGGATTGATGCCCTGCCCCATCAGTTCGGTGACCACCAGCCCGCGGCCCATCCCGCGCAGCAGCGAGGCGAAATCGCCCGCGTTCGGGGCGATCCGCAGGTTGTGCACGCCGCCGGCGTTGGCGGTGGTCGCGAGGCCGAGCTTGCGCGCCGAATAGCTGCCCAGCACGTAGCGCTGCAGCACGCCGTCGGCGACCAGCGGCGCCTCGCGGGTGGCCACGCCCTCCATGTCGAAGGCGGCCGAGCGGAAGCCGCGCGGGAGGAACGGCAGCTCCTCGATCGCGAACCAGTCCGGGAAGATCCGCTGTCCCGCCGCGTCCACCAGGAAGCTGGCGCGCCGGTACAGCGCGCCGCCCGACACCGCGCCGATCAGGTGCCCGATCAGCGAGCGCGCGACCTCGGCGGCGAACAGCACCGGCATCTCGCCGGTGCCGACCGAGCGCGGCGCCAGCCGCGCGGCGGCGCGTTCGGCGGCGCGGCGGCCGACCGCGGCCGGCGCCTCCAGGTCGTCGGCCGACAGCGCGGTGGTGTACCAGCCGTCGCGCTGCATGCCCTCGCCCTGTCCGGCGATCAGCGCGCAGCCGATGGTGTGCTGGGTGCTGCGCTCGCGGCCGAGGAAGCCGTGCGAGTTGGCGTAGACGTGCAGCGAGGCGCCGGTGCCGATCGAGGCACCATCGGAATTGCGGATGCGGGCGTCGCTCTCGCGGCCGGCGTTTTCGCAGGCCAGCGCGAGGTCGACCGCGCGATCGGCCTCCAGCGACCACGGATGCCACATGTCGAAATCGGGGAAGGCGCCGTCGCGCGGGCGCGCCATCAGATCCGGGTCGGCCAGTCCCGCGGCCGGATCCTCCTCGGTGTGCCTCGCGATCGCGCAGGCCTGGTCGACGGTCGCGTCGAGGCTCGACTCGCGCAGGTCGGCGGTGCTGGCGCTGCCCTTGCGCTTGCCGAAGAACACGGTCACCGCGATGCCGCGGTCGCGGGTGGATTCGACGGTTTCCACTTCGCCCATGCGCACGTTGACGTTGAGACCGTGTTCCTCGGAACAGGACACCTCGGCCTGGCTGGCGCCGCGCTGGCGGCAGCGGTCAAGCAGCTGTCCGGCGATCGCCGCGAGGCGGTCCAGCCGCGCCTGGCTGTCGTCGGCGGCCGGCGCCGTGGAGGAGACGATGCTGTTCAATGGCTTATCCTTTGCGTGGCCGTCGTCCCGCGCGCGAAGGCGCCGCGCCCGCGGCGCGCGCGGCGGGAACGACCGGAGGAGACAGGATGCGCGGACGCGACCCCGAGAGCGGCGACTACCTCGCCCCCAGCCGCAGCGCGCAGCGCCGCGCGGCGCTGGACGTGCTGGCGCTGGGACAGAAGCTGGCCAGCCTGAGCGACGCCCAACTGGGGCGGCTGCCGATCCCGGAGCAACTGCTGCCGCACATCGTCGAGACCCGCCGGATCACCTCGCACGTCGCCCGCAAGCGCCAGCTCGCCTTCCTCGCCAAGCAGATGCGGCGCGAGGACGAGGCGGTGTTGGATGCGATCCGCGACGCACTGGACGAACACGGCGACAGCGCGCGCCGCGAAACCGCGCTGCTGCACCGGGTCGAGGTGCTGCGCGAGCGCCTGCTGGAGGACGGCGACGTTGCGCTGGCGGAGCTGCTGGACGCGCACCCGCAGGCCGACCGCCAGCGCCTGCGCCAGCTCGCCCGCAACGCGCTGGACGAACGCCGCAGGAACCGCCCGCAGCACGCCTACCGCGAACTGTTCCGCGAGCTGCGCGAGTTGCTGTCCGCCGACGACGGAACCGACGCGGCCGACCCGGTCGCGGAAGACGACGCGCCCTAGCGCGGCCGCGCTCACGCCTGCGTTCCGCCGACCGTCAGCTGGTCGATCAGCAGCGACGGCTGCCCGACCCCGACCGGCACGCTCTGCCCGTCCTTGCCGCATACGCCCACGCCCTCGTCGAGCGCGAGGTCGTTGCCGATCATGCGGACCCGCTGCATGGTTTCCGGACCGTTGCCGATCAGGGTCGCGCCCTTCACCGGCGCGGTGACCTTGCCGTCCTCGATCAGGTAGGCCTCGGTCGCCGAGAACACGTACTTGCCGCTGGTGATGTCGACCTGGCCGCCGCCGAAGTTCACCGCGTACAGGCCGCGCTTCACCGAGCGGATCATTTCCTCCGGATCGTGCGGGCCTGCCAGCATGTAGGTGTTGGTCATGCGCGGCATGGTCAGGTGGGCGAACGACTCGCGGCGGCCGTTGCCGGTGGGCCGCATGCCCATCAGCCGCGCATTGAGCGTGTCCTGCATGTAGCCGGCCAGCACGCCGTCCTCGATCAGGGTGGTGCACTGCGTCGGCGTGCCCTCGTCGTCCACGTTGAGCGAACCGCGCCGGCCTTCCAGCGTGCCGTCGTCGACGATGGTCACGCCCGGCGAGGCGACCCGCTGGCCGATGCGGCCGGCGTAGGTGGACGTTCCCTTGCGGTTGAAGTCGCCCTCGAGGCCATGGCCGACCGCCTCGTGCAGCAGCACGCCCGGCCAGCCGCTGCCGAGCACGACCGGCATCACGCCGGCCGGCGCGTCGATCGCCTCGAGGTTGACCAGCGCCTGGCGCAGCGCCTCGCGCGCGAAATGCTCCGGCTTGCCGTCGGCCAGCAGCTCGGCGTACGAGTAGCGACCGCCGCCGCCCGCGTAGCCGCTCTCGCGGCGTCCGCCCTGCTCGACGATCACCTGCACGTTGATGCGCACCAGCGGGCGCACGTCGGCGGCGAGCACGCCGTCGCTGCGCGCGACCAGCACCGTGTCCACGCCGCCGGCGAGGCTGACCATCACCTGGCGCACGCGCGGGTCGGCGGCGCGGATCATGCGGTCGACCCGGCGCAGCGCCTCGACCTTGTCCTCGTTGTCGAGCGCATCGATCGGATCGGCGGCCGGGTACAGGCTGCGCCCGGTCGCCGGCACCAGCACCCGCGCGGGCCGCGCATCGCCCTGACGCGAGATGGCGCGCGCGGACCCCGCCGCTTCCAGCAGCGCCTCGGTGTTGATGTCGTCGGAATAGGCGAATCCGGTCTTCTCGCCGGAGATCGCGCGCACGCCCACGCCTTGCTCGATCGAGTGCGCGCCTTCCTTGACGATCCCGTCCTCGACCGTCCAGCTCTCGCGCCGCGCGTGCTGGAAGTAGAGGTCGCCGAAGTCGATGCCCGGCCCCAGAAGCGCGCCGAACGCGCGTTCCAGCCCGGTGTCGTCGAGGCCGGCGGGCAGCAGCAGGCGCGATTGGGCGAGGCTCAGCGATTGCGACATGAAGATCCCGTGGACGCGATGAAGGGGGAAGTCGCCGCGGCCCATGCGGCCGCAGCGCGCGTGACGAGGGCGCGAACCGCGCGCGTCCCCCGCAAGATGCGGGTCGCGCGCGGACGAATCAACCGTGGTCTTCGCCGTCTCGCGTGGCGCGCAGGCGCGATTGTTCGCGGCTGATCACCTCGACCTTCGGGTCCTTCCACGGGCCCGTCACGCGATAGGTCCTGGCGCCGATGCGGCCGAGCGGCTTCTGCAGCACCGCGTTCGCCGCGGCGCCGATCGCCGCGCCGACCGGACCGCCCGCGATCGCGCCGGCGACGGTGAGCAGGTTGCCGGTCTTGGGCAGCACTTCGATGGTCTGGTCGAACCGTTGCGCGCGCAGGTCGGCGCTGCCGCGGATACGGATGTCGGCGGCCGGGCCCTCGATCGCGAGATCGTCGCTGCGCGCACGGCCGTCGGCGATGCGCACTTCGCCATGCAGGCGGTCGAAGGCGAAGCCCTTGGAGAAGAAGTCGTGGAAATCCAGGGTCAGCCGGCGCGGCAGCTGGGCGATGCTGAGCAGGCCGAGCACGCGGCCGGCGCCGGGTTCCAGTTCGGTGAGCTGGCCGTCGCGTGCGTCCAGGGTGAGCGTGCCTTCCAGCGAGGCGAGTCCGAACGCGGCGGGAGCGCCATTCCAGCGCGCGTCCAGCCTCGCCTTGCCCTCGCCGCGCGCGAGCTGGCCACCGTAGCCCAGGCCCGCGAGCAGCTTGCCGAAATCCTTGCTTTGGATCGTCGCGTCGAGCCGGGTGCGCGCGTTCGCGCCGCGCCCGGTCCATTCGCCCTGCACGTCGATGCGCTGGCCCTCGCCCTGCGCCTGCGCCTGCTCGATGCGCAGGCCGCCGGGGACCGGCTGGGTGCGCAGGCGCGCGCTGCCGAGCGCGGCGTCGCGCACGCGCAGTTCGTCGATGTCGATCGCCAGCGCGGGGATCTTCGCCGGATCCATGTCGGTCTCGGCCGGCGCGACGGGGGTCGCCGGCGCGGTGCCGCCGGCGGCGGACGCGCCTGGCGCCTGCGCATCGTCCGCCACCTTCGCGCCTACCGGCGCGACGTCGCGCCAGTGCACGCGCGCGAAGCGGCCGCTCACCGGCGCGCTGGCCGCATCCGGGATGCGCAGGCGACCGGCGAGGCCCGGCCCCTGCAGGCGGGCATCGAGACCGCCCGGCACCGGCGCGACGGTCAGCCGCGCCTGCGTGAATTCCCCGCCGACCAGGCGCAGGCGATCGGCTTCGACATCGACCGACCGCAGCGCGACTCCGCCCTGGCCGCCACCGCCTTCCTTGCCGGTGCCGCCCGCGTCGCGCGCCAATGCCATCCACTCCAGCGCATCCAGGGTGCCGGCATGACCGGTCGCCACCAGCCCCGAAGCCGGTGCCGGCGCGGCCACGGTGTCGCCGCCGAGCACCACGCGCACCCCGGTCTTCGCGCCGCTGCGCGCGCGCAGCGCGAACACGTCGCCGAGCGCGACCTGCACCTCGCCGCTGCCCAGCGGCAGCGGTGCGTCGATCCGCGCGGCCAGCGCGGTCGCCGCCGGCTTGCGCAACGGCGCCGGCAACGCAAGCCGGGTGCCGACCAGGTTCGAACGCAGCTGCAGCCGGGTCGGTACTGCGTTCGCGCCCGCCGCCGTCTTCGGTATCGCGACCGCCGCGGTCCACGCCGAGCGGCCGTCGACGTACGGCGCCAGCCATGCCATCTCGGGCGCGTGCGAGAGCAATGCCCTGGCGCCGAGGTTGCCCTCGAGTTCGGCTTCGAAGGCCTGGCGACGGTCGCGCACGCCGTCGCCCGCGCGCAGCGACAGCCGCGCCGGCTGGCCGTCGTGCACCACCGCCAGGCGCTCGGCGGAAAAGCCGCCGCTGCCGTAGCGCGCGCGCCCGCGCATGCCGCTGAAGGCGAGGTCCCAGCGCTTGTCGGTCATCCGGGCCCCGGCCAGGGCGACGGTGCCGCCGAGCCTGGAGGCGCCCTGCCCGTGCAGCGGCAGCTCGAGATCGAAGGTGACCGCAGCCAGCCCGTTCGCCGTCAGGTTGTCCAGGGTCTCGCCGTATTCCCGGTGCAGCGGGCTCTGCCGCAGCAGGCCGAGCAGGCGCGCGGCGTCGCCGCCGCCTTCGGCGTCCACGCGCAGTTCGGCGTGGCCGAAGTCGGCGATCCCGGCGTCGAAGCGGCGGATGCCCACGCCCGCCAGGACCGCCTTGCCGGATACCTCGAAACCGTTTCCTATGAAAGCGACGTCGCCGGTCAGGTGCTCGGCGGCAGGCCAGTCCGGCTGGAACTTCAAGGTCACGTCCGCGAGGTGCGCGCTCGCCTCGAAGCGGCCGTCCTGGTGCTGGAACGGCCAGTCGTCGAGGTCGCCGCTGACGATCGCGCGGGCCTGCTCGACGCGGCCCGCGACCAGCGCATCGTCGAGCCAGCGCACCGCCGCGTCCGCCATCAGGTGGCGGATCCAGAAGCCCTTCGCGACCGGCACGCGGGTGGCGTCGAGGTCGGCGGCGAGGTCGATCCACGGCCGCGTGCCGTCGTTCTGGAACCACAGCCCGCCGCGCACGTCGGCGCCGAACGCGCCGTCGTCGCCGTCCACGCGCAAGGCCGGGGTCGCGACGCGCCAGCCGGCGCCCTCGCGCCAGGCGTCGGCCTCGCCGCGCAGGCGCACGCTGTGCACGACGCCGAAACCGCGCGGCCAGTCGAAGCGCACCGGCCGCGCCGGATCGAAGGCGAAGCGCAGGCCGCGCGCATCGCCCTCGAACGCCCCGGACAGGCCGGACAGGCCGGGCGCGTCGCCGACGGCATCGAAGCCGAGCCCGGCGACTTCGCCGCCATAACGCAGCGCCCCGCCGCGGACGCCGGCGATCGTCACCGCGCGCAGGGTCGCCTGCGGGCGGGTGTCGCGCAGCCAGCGGCGCAGGTCTTCGGGCATCCGGTCGCTGAGCGCCAGCAGCGCGAACAGCGGTCCGGCTTCGACCTGGCGCGCGCGCATGCCGTAGCGCTGGCCGCCGGCGAGCAGCAGGCCGTCGAGCACGCGCTCGTCGCCGCGCGCGCCGAAGCGCAGCTCCGGCGCGTCCAGCCGCCACCCGTCGGCGATGCGCTGCCAGTGCGCGCGCAGGCGCACCTGGTCGAAGCCGGCGAGTTCACCCGCCGCGTCCGGCCGCGAGGGCAATGGCGCACCGCGCAGGCGCAGGCCGGTCAGCGCGCCATCGACGGTGACCGTGTCCACGCGGTGGTCGTGCAGTTCGACCCAGGCCTGGAGGCGGCCGCCGCCGCCGATCGCGCGCACGCCGGCCACGCGCAGCAGCGGCGACCACAGCCCGAGATCCGCGTCCCGGGCTGCGGCATACCCGCGCCCGCGTCCTTCCCCGCGGTCGAAATCGAAGGCCGCGGTCAGCGGCGAGCGCCCCGCCACCATCCACGCGCGCAGGCCGGCGCGCACCCGTTGCCCGTCCACCCGCAGGCGCAGGTCGATGTGCGGGACGCGCGCGTTGATCCCGAGCTGCGGCGCGAGGATCGCCAGCTGGCCGCCGATCACCTGCAACTCGCCAAGGCCCTGCAGGGTGTCGAACGGGTCGCCGCCACCCGCCTGCTGCTGGCCCGGCAGGCCGCGCACGCGCCATTCGCCGTCGGCCGCGCGCTCGAGGGTGAGGTCGAGCCCGCGCAGCCGCAGTTCTGTGAACGAATGGCCGGGCAGCAGGCCGGCGTATTGCGACACCAGCATCTCGGCGTCACCGATCCGCACCGTCTGCAGGCCGCTGCCGACCCGCAGGTTGTCCAGCCGCAACAACGGGCCGCGCCGCGTCCACTGCGTTTCCACGCGATCGAACGCGACCGGGCGGCCGGCGCGCTCGCTCAGCCAGGCCGCGATGTGCTCCGGGTGCTGCTCGGCCCAGGGCAACAGCCGGCTGACCAGGCCGATCGCCAGCGCGACCAGCACCAGCGCGAGCGCCGACCCGTACCACAGGCTGCGGTGCGCGATGTGCAGGTGGCGGCGGAATCTCATCGGCCCGCGCCCGGCTCAGAGCAGCACGACATCGAACTGCTCCTGCAGGTACTGCGCGTCGGCCTGGAAACGGATCGACTTGCCGAGGAATTCCTCCAGCTCCGCGACCGCCGCCGATTCCTCGTCGGTGATCCGGGTGACGACCTTGGGCGAGGCGATCACCAGCAGCCGCGCCGCCTCGAACTGGCGCACCGCGCGCACGATCTCGCGGAAGATCTCGTAGGTGACGGTCTCGGCCGTCTTGAGCATGCCGCGGCCGCCGCACTCGTGGCAGGGTTCGCACAGCTGGCGTTCGAGCGACTCCACGGTGCGCTTGCGGGTCATCTCGACCAGGCCCAGCGGCGAGAAGTCGTACACGGTGCTGCGCGCGTGGTCGCGCGCCATCGCCTTCTCCAGCGTGCGCAGCACCTGCCGGCGATGCTCGGCGTCGTGCATGTCGATGAAGTCGATGATGATGATGCCGCCCAGGTTGCGCAGGCGCAGCTGGCGCGCGACCGCCTGCGCCGCCTCGAGGTTGGTCCGGTAGACGGTCTCCTCGAGGTTGCGCTGGCCGAGGAAGGAGCCCGTGTTGACGTCCACCGTGGTCATCGCCTCGGTCTGGTCGATGACCAGGTAGCCGCCCGACTTCAGCGGCACCTCCTTGTCCAGCGCACGCTGGATCTCGTCCTCGACCCCGTACAGGTCGAAGATCGGGCGCGCGCCGGAATAGTGCTCGATCTTCTCCGCCAGCCCCGGCATGTACTGCGCCGCGAACACGCGCAGCCGCTCACTGGTCTCGCGCGAGTCGACCTTGACCTTCTCCACGTCGCGCCGCATCAGGTCGCGTACCGCGCGCATCGGCAGGCTGAGGTCCTCGTAGACGCAGGTGCCGACCTGGTTGTCGCGCGCCTTCTGTTCGACCAGCGCCCATGCGCGGCTGAGGTAGGCGATGTCCTCGGCAAGCGCCTCTGCCGGCTGGCCTTCGGCGTTGGTGCGCACGATGTAGCCATGGCCGCCGGCTGGCGTCGCCAGTTCGGTGACCAGCCCTTTCAGGCGGGCGCGTTCGGCCTCGTCCTCGATCCGCGCGGACACGCCGATGACGCGCGACTGCGGCAGCAGCACCAGGTAGCGCGAGGGAATGCTGAGCTGGGTGGTCAGGCGCGCGCCCTTGCTGCCGATCGGGTCCTTGACCACCTGCACGACGACTTCCTGGCCTTCGCGCAGCAGCTCGGCGATCGGCGGCGTGGGGGTCGGCGCCGGCGGCGGCGGCGCGTCCTCTCCGCCGACCCGCTCGCTGTTGCCGCGCAGCACGTCGTTGGCGTGCAGGAAGGCGGCGCGCTCCAGCCCGATCTCGACGAACGCGGCCTGCATGCCGGGCATCACCCGCTGCACGCGGCCCTTGTAGATGTTGCCGACCACCCCGCGCCGCCAGCCGCGCTCGATGTGCAATTCCTGCAGCATGCCGTTCTCGACCACGGCGACGCGGGTTTCGCGCGGGGTGACGTTGACCAGGATTTCCTCGGTCATGCGGCGGCTCCGATGGCGTGGTCCGGCGCCAGCAGGCCGGCTGCGCGCAACAGGCGCGCGGTCTCGTACAGCGGCAGGCCCATCACTCCGGAGTAGCTGCCCGACAGGTGGGCGATGAAGGCCTGGGCGACGCCCTGGATCGCGTAGGCGCCTGCCTTGCCCTCGGGCTCGCCGCTGGCGACGTAGGCGGCGATGGTGGCGTCGTCGAGGGCGCCGAAGGTCACCTCGGAGACGCTGGTCGCCTCGTGCAGCGCGTCGGCGCCGGCGAGGACGACGGTCGAAACCACCTGGTGCGTGCGGCCCGACAGCCGGCGCAGCATCGCCGCGGCATCGTCGGCGTCGCGCGGCTTGCCGAACACGGCGTCGTCCAGCACCACCTCGGTGTCGGCGCCCAGCACCCAGGCGTCCGCCGACCCGAGCCGCTGCAGCCCGGCGCACGCCTTGTCGGCGGCGACCCGGCGCACGTAGTCCGCCGCCGCCTCGTCCGGGGCGCGGACTTCGGGCACGGTGACGTCGACCAGGGTGAACGGCAGCCCCAACCGGGCCAGCAGTTCGCGCCGGCGGGGGGATTGCGAGGCGAGATGCAGCATCGTGGAAGGATAGCGTGCACCCCCTGTCCGCTCGCCACACCCATTGGTTTGACCCCGATCCGGCTCACGGTTCGTTCACCGGATCGCAACGACCCTCCCCCAAGTACGGAGCACTCCATGACCGCAGTCCGCTGGATCCCTTCCATGTCCACCCTCCTGCTGCTCGTCGCCGGCACCGCCTTCGCCGGCAGCGCCGCCGCCCAGACCCTGCCGCCGACCGACGGCACCCTGCTCTCGGTCTCGGCGCACGCCGAAGCGCATCGCGTGCCCGACGTCGCCACCGTGTCGGCCGGCGTCGTCACCCAGGCCGCCGACGCCAACGCCGCGATGCGCGCCAACGCGCAGGAGATGGACAAGGTGATGGCCGCGGTGCGCGCCGCGGGCATCGCCGAGCGCGACATCCAGACCAGCGGCATCAACCTCAATCCGCAGTACCGCTACGAGGAGAACCAGCCGCCGCGCATCACCGGCTACCAGGCCAGCAACACGGTCAGCCTGAAGGTGCGCGACGTCGGCAAGCTCGGCAAGGTGCTGGACGCGCTGGTCGCGAGCGGCGCCAACCAGGTCAACGGCCCGAGCTTCGAGGTCGACAAGCCGGAGGCTGCCTACGACGAAGCCCGCCGCGCCGCGCTGGAACAGGCGCAGGCACGCGCGGAGATGTACGCCAAGACGCTGGGGCTGCGCGTGCGGCGGATCGTCAGCATCAGCGAAGGCGAACAGGGCTTCCGTCCGCCGGTGCCGATGATGGCGCGGGCGCAGGCGTTCGAGGCGAAGGCGGCCGATACCGCGGTGGCGCCCGGCGAAACCACGCTGGCGGCCGACCTCGACGTGGTGTTCGAACTCGGGAGGTAGCAACGATGGGCAAGCGCGACGAAGGCACCCAGCCGGCGGCGGATCCGCGCCGCGGCCGCAACCCCGGCTACGCCGAGGACCAGCCCGACGACCGCCGCGACGCGCGCCAGCCCACCCACCCGCCGCCGCAGCCCAATCCGGACGAGCCCGGCATGCGCCGCGATCCGGATCCGCCGGCGGATCCGGCCGGCAAGCACTAGGAGCGGGGAGACGGGAAGGGGGAGACGGGAGACGATGGGGATTTCCCGTCTCCGTCTCCCGCCTCCCGTTCCTGAATGGAGGCCGGCCGGCAGTCCGCGGCGCCTTCACCTACGCATCGGTACGGCGCACAGTGAAAACGCGGCGTCGCCAGGCGCCAACCCCGCCTGCGGCGTCCGCGCGTTCGCCTTCATGCAACGCGCCCGACAACCGACAGGAGGTGGCCCATGGTGCATGCAGCCCGCTATCCCGCGTTCGCGCTTCCTCGCCTGGATCCCGTGCGCATCTTCGGCTACGCCACGGCGATCGCCGTGCACGTGGCGCTGCTGATGCTGCTGCTGGTGCCGGTCACCGCGCCGCCGGTGGTGCCCACCCTGGAGGACTTCCGGATCGTCTGGGTCCCGGCCGAAAAGAAGGCGCCGCCACCCCCGCCACCGATCGAGGTCCCGGTCGTGAAGCGGCAGCCGCACTCCGCGCCGCGTCCGGTCGCGATGGTGCCGCCGCAGCCGCCGGTCCAGCGGCAGGCGGTACAGGACGACCAGGGCAGCGAACCGGTTGCCGTCATCGCCCCGCCCCACGATCCGGTCGTGCCGCCCGCGGACACCGGGCCGCTGGCCGGCGTGCAGCTCGAGTACGCCAGCGCCCCGGCACCCGCCTACCCGCGCGAGGCCCTGCGCGAGGGCCTGCAGGGCAGCGTGCTGCTGAAAGTGCTGGTGGACGTCGACGGCCGCCCGCTGGACGTGCAGGTCGCGCGCAGCAGCGGCCATCGCGCACTCGACCGCGCGGCGCGCGAGCAGGTGCTGCGCCGCTGGACCTTCCGTCCGGCGATGCGCGACGGCCGCGCGGTGCAGGCGATCGGGCTGGTGCCGGTGGACTTCCGGCTGGAGTGACCGAGAGCACCGGCCCCGGGAACGATCGGCGCCGGCGCGGCATTCTGGTCAGGCGCGGTGGTAAGGGTGGTTCGCCAGCAGCGCCGCCGCGCGGTACAGCTGCTCGGCGACGAGCAGGCGCACCAGCATGTGCGGCAGGGTCAGCGGGCCGAGCGACCAGCTTTCGTCGGCGCGGGCGAGCACCTCGTGCGCGTGGCCTTCCGGGCCGCCGATCAGGAAGGCGAGGTCGCGGCCCTGCGCGCGCCAGTGCTCGAGCCGCTGCGCGAGCGCTTCCGAACTCCAGGTCCTGCCATGCCCGTCGAGGGCGACGACCAGTGCGCCCTTCGGCAGCGCCGCCAGCACGCGCGCGCCCTCGTCGGCGATCGCGCGCGCGGTGTCGCGGCCCTTGCCGCGCAGGCCGGGCTCGATCTCGACGAGGTCCAACGGCAACCAGTGCGAAAGCCGCTTGCGGTATTCGGCGAAGCCTTCCGCCACCCAGCCCGGCGCGCGTTCGCCGACGGCGACCAGGCGCGCCTTCATTGCATCGACGGCCGGCTCAGAGGCCGGCGGCCTGGTCCAGCTGCTCGGGCGGCTGGTCGCCGACCGTCCACAGGCGCTCGAGCGCGTAGAACTCGCGCACCCGCGGCAGCATGACGTGGACCACGACGTCGCCGAGGTCGACCAGCACCCACTCGGCCTCGCGCTCGCCCTCGACGCCCAGCGGCTGCACGTCGAGCTGCTTGACGAAGCGCACGACTTCGTCGGCGATGGACTTCACGTGGCGGGTGGAGGTGCCGGAGGCGACCACCATGTAGTCGGTGACGCTGCTCTTGCCGCGGACGTCGATCTCGATGGCGTCGCGCGCCTTCAGATCGTCGAGGGCGGCGTGCACGGTTTTCAGCAACACGTCGGTGGGCGGCGCGGGATGCGGCAGCTGGGTCTTGATGACCTGGGCTTGGGTGGTCAAGGGCGACGGGCTCGTCGGCGCGGGAAAGTCGTGGGGAGTATAGCGAAGGCCGGCATCACGGCCCGATGACGGCGGCGCCATACAGGCCGTGGGCCTGGATGTAGTCGGCGACCGCCGGCGGCAGCAGGTGCCGCCACGGCCGGCCCTCGGCGATCAAACGGCGCACCGCGGTCGCGGAATGCACGTGCAGCGGCTGCTGCAGGGCGAACAGGCGGCCGGCGGGCGCCTGGCGCAGGGCGTCGGCGTCGTCGGCCCAGCGGCCCGCGGTCGTTTCGGCCAGTTCCGGCGCGGCCGAGGCGAGCAGGCTGCCAGGCCGGCCGGCGACGACGAAGTGGGCGAGGTCGAACAATTCGCGCCAGCGGTGCCAGCCCGGCAGGCCGAGGAAACTGTCGGCGCCGACCAGCAGCGCGACCGGCGCGGCGTCGCCGAGTTCTGCGCGGATCCCGCGCAGGGTGTCGACCGAGTAGGACGGGCCCGGGCGCGCCAGTTCGCGCAGGTCGAGGTGGAGTCCCTCCTCGCCGGTGATGGCGAGTTCGAGCATGCCCACGCGATCCTGCGCGCCCGCGCCCGGCGGCGGACGGTGCGGCGGGTCGGCCGCGGGCATCACGTGCACCGGCGTGGCCAGCGCGTCGCGCGCGGCGCGCGCGATCGCCAGGTGGCCTTCGTGCACCGGGTCGAAGGTACCGCCGTAGAAGATGTGCAGCGCAGCCATCAGGCGACCAGCGCCTGCGCCTTGGGATCGGCGATCGCGAGCAGCAGGCGCTCCAGCGCCAGCCACGCGTCGCCCGGCTCGCCGGCGCGGTCGCGGCCCTTGCTGATGCGGTCCACGCGCCCGGCCTCGGCGAGGAAGCGCTCCCAGCGCGCCGGCGCGTGTCGCTTGAGCGCACGCGTGTACATCGCCTGCTTCGAATCCCAGATCCGCTGCGCCTTGAACTCGGCGCTGAGGTTGCCGCCGCGCGCCTGCACGCGGGCGAGGCTGGCGGTGGCCTGCAGCTCGCGCACGACCATGCCCAGCAGCGCGGGCACCGCCTGCCCTTCCGCGCGCATGCCGGCGAGCATGCGCGGGACCTGGGTCGGGCGGCCATTGAGCGCGGCGTCGAGCAGGCGGAACACATCGAAGCGCGCGGCGTCGGCGACCAGCGCGTCCATCGCCGCCGCGTCCAGCACCGACGGCGCCTTGGCATCCCCCGCGCCGAGCAGCAGCGCGAGCTTGTCGATCTCCTGCGCCGCGGCAAGCAGGTTGCCCTCGACCCGGTCGGCCAGCCGCTGCACCGCTTCGTGGTCGGCGCGCAGGCCGCGCGCGCGCAGGCGGCGCTCGATCCAGGTCGGCAGTTCGTGCGGCTTGACCGGCCAGAACACCTCGACCCGGCCGATGCGCGCGATCGCCTCGCTCCACTTGCCGCCGTGGTCGCGCTTGCTCCAGTCGCCGGCGACGACCAGCAGCACGACGTCGTCGGCCGGCCGCGCGCAGTAGTCCTCGATCAGCTTCGCGCCTTCCTTCCCGGGCTTGCCGGACGGCAGGCGCAGTTCGACCAGGCGCCGGCTGGCGAACAGGCTGGGCGCGCCGAGCGTCGCCGACAGCGCGTCCCAGTCGGGTTCGCGCTGGTTGCCCTCGGCCTCGAACACCTCGCGTTCGCCGATGCCCCGGGCGCGCGCGGCGGCGCGCACGGCATCGGCCGCCTCGAGCACCAGCAGCGGTTCGCTGCCGGCGACGAGATGGGCGGGTTGCAGGGCGCCGCCCGGTTGCGCGGCCGGGCTCATGCTCAGTCGGCGTCGCTTTCGGGCGCGGCCGGCGTGGCGGGTTCGACGGGCACCGCCTGCGGCTGCGCCTGGGCCATCCGCGACACGGCGTCGACGCGGCGCAGGATGGAGGTCGCCATCTCGCGGCGCAACTCGTTCACCAGGATTTCGCGCTCACCTTCCGTGCCCGATGCCAGCGCGGGCCCGGCGACGTAGTCGCGCCCCAGCTCCAGCGCCTGCTGCGGCACGAGGTCCGTGCCGTCGGCGCGGCGCAGGCGGAAGATCACCGCATAGCGCAGGTTGTATTCCTGCGCGCGGCCCTGCTGGTCGACCGAGATCGGCAGGTTGCCCCAGCGCTCGGAGACGATCTCCAGCCGCGCGACGGGACCTTCCGTGCGGCTATCGGCCAGCTGCGCGCCGGCGCGCGCCAGCGCCTCGGAGAGGTCCTGCGCCAGCTCGCTGCGCGTGCTGGGCGCGACCACCCGCACCGGGCCGAGGTCGGCCGGCAGCAGCAGGGCATTGCGCAGGTGGAAGCCGCATCCCGCGAGCGCAAGGACGAGGAAGGCGGGAAGCAGGCGTCGGATCATCCGCGGAGTCTGGCCGAGCGGCCCGGCGCCGGCAAGGGGCGCACCGGCGGCCGCGCCCTCGCCACGCATCACGGCGAGCGCCGGCCTCCATCCTCGCGGGACAATGGAGACCCGCCCCGGCCTGCGCCGGGCGCCGGGCGCCGGCAACAGGCTCGCTAGCCGGCGACGATGTTGACGATCTTGCCGGGCACCACGATCAGCTTGCGCACGCTCTGGCCCTCGAGGAAGCGGGCCACGCCGGGTTCGGCCAGCGCCATCGCCTCGATCGCCTCGCGCGGCGCGTCCGGCGCGACCTCGATCGTGCCACGCAGCTTGCCATTGACCTGCACCGCGAGGGTGATCGTGTCGCGCACCAGCGCGGCCGGATCGGCCTGCGGGAACGGCACGTCCTCCAGCAGCGTCTCCGGGTGCCCCAGCGCCTGCCACAGCGCATGGCAGACGTGCGGCGTGACCGGGTTGAGCAGCAGCACCATCGCCTGCAGCGCCTCGTGGCGCACCGCCCGGCCCTGGTCCGACATGTCGTCGAACCTGGAAACGTGGTTGAGCAACTCCATCAGCGCCGCGATCGCGGTGTTGAAGCTGTGCCGGCGGCCGTAGTCGTCGCCGACCTTCTGGATCGTCTCGTGCAGCTGCCGGCGCAGGGTCTTCTGCGCGGGCGTCAGCTGGGCCGCGTCGACCTCAGGATGGTCGGGCTGCGCGACGTGGACGAGCACCTCGCGCCAGAACCGGCGCAGGAAGCGCGCCATGCCCTCCACGCCGGCTTCGTGCCATTCCAGCGACTGCTCGGGCGGCGCGGCGAACATCGAGAACAGGCGCACCGTGTCGGCGCCGTACTTGTCGACCATCGACTGCGGGTCAACGCCGTTGTTCTTCGACTTGGACATCTTCTCGACGTGGCCGACGTGCACCGGTGCGCCATCGGCCTTCAGGCGCGCGCCCGAGATGTGGCCGCGCGCGTCGCGCTCGACCTCGACGTCGGCCGGGTTGATCCAGTCGCGCGAGCCGTCGGCGTTGTCGCGGTAGTAGGTCTCGGCGATGACCATGCCCTGGCACAGCAGGTTGGTCGCCGGCTCGTCGCTGTGCACGAGGCCCTCGTCGCGCAGCAGCTTGTGGTAGAAGCGGAAGTACAGCAGGTGCAGGATGGCATGCTCGATGCCGCCGATGTACTGGTCGACCGGCAGCCAGTAGTTGGCGCGCGCCTCGTCGACCATGTCGGCCGCGCCCGGCGAGGTGTAGCGCGCGTAGTACCAGCTCGACTCCATGAAGGTGTCGAAGGTGTCGGTCTCGCGCTCGGCGGCGCCGCCGCAGGAAGGACAGGCGGTCTTGCGCCACTCGGGATCCGCCTTGATCGGCGAGCGCACGCCGGAGAACGCCACGTCCTCGGGCAGCACCACCGGCAGCTGGTCCTCGGGCACGGGCACCGCGCCGCACTTTCCGCAGTAGATCACCGGGATCGGACAGCCCCAGTAGCGCTGGCGGCTCACGCCCCAGTCGCGCAGGCGGAAGTTGACCCGGCGCTCGCCGCGGCCGTCGGCGGCGAAGCGCGCGGCCAGCGCGTCGAAGGCCTGGGCGTAATCCATGCCGTCGAGCTCGCCCGAGTTGATCAGCGTGCCGCGCTCGGTATGCGCGCCCTGCTCCTGCACCTCGCGCAGGAAGGCCTGCACGACCTCGACCGCGGCGCGGGTGCCGTAGGCGTCGATCGCGCCGTCCTTGCCGAGCGCGGTGCCCAGCGCGTCTGCGTGGCTGCCGAGGTCGCGCGCGATCTCCTCCAGCGCGTCGCGCACCGCCGGCGGCACCACCACCACGCGGATCGGCAGGCCGTACTGTTTCGCGAACTCCCAGTCGCGCTGGTCGTGCCCCGGCACCGCCATCACCGCGCCGGTGCCGTACCCCATCAGCACGAAGTTGGCGACGAACACCGGCAGCTCCTCGCCGGTGAGCGGGTGGATCGCGCGCAGCCCCGTGTCCATGCCGCGCTTGGCCTGGGTCTCCAGCTCGGCCTCGGAGACGCCACCGTGGCGCAGTTCCTCGAGGAACGCGGCCAGTTCCGGATTGCCCTCGGCGGCCTTGCGCGCGAGCGGATGCTCGCCGGCGATGCTGACGAAGGTCGCGCCCATGAGCGTGTCGGGGCGGGTGGTGAAGACGCGCAGCTTGTCGTCGCTGCCCGCGATGTCGAAGGCGAACTCCAGGCCCTCGCTGCGTCCGATCCAGTTGCGTTGCATGGTCTTGACCGCGTCCGGCCAGCCAGGCAGCGAATCCAGTCCGTCCAGCAGCTCCTGCGCGTAGGCGGTGATCTTCAGGAACCACTGCGGGATCTCGCGCTTCTCGACGACGGCGCCGGAACGCCAGCCGCGGCCGTCGATCACCTGCTCGTTGGCGAGCACGGTCTGGTCGACCGGGTCCCAGTTGACGATGCTGTTCTTGCGGTAGACCAGGCCCTTCTTCATCAGCCGCACGAACATCCGCTGCTCGTGCACGTAGTAGTCGGGGCGGCAGGTGGCGAACTCGCGCGACCAGTCGATCGCGTAGCCGAGCGCCTTGAGCTGGCCGCGCATGTGCTCGATGTTGGCGTAGGTCCACTTGGCCGGCGCGGTGTTGTTCTTGATCGCCGCGTTCTCGGCCGGCAGGCCGAACGCGTCCCACCCCATCGGCTGCAGCACGTTCTTGCCGGTCATGCGCTGGTAGCGCGAGATGACGTCGCCGATCGTGTAGTTGCGCACGTGGCCCATGTGCAGCGCGCCGGAGGGGTACGGCAGCATCGACAGGCAGAAGTACTTCGGCTTGCCGGCCTGCTCGCGGACCTCGAAGGCGCGGCTGTCCTCCCAGTAGCGCTGGGCGGAGGCCTCGATGGCCCGGGGATCGTAGGCGGCGACTTCGCTGGACACGGCGCGTTTGCTGGACGGAGACGGGCCGGACAGCCTACCGCAGCGCACAAATGCCCGCCATCGCCGGGGCGGGCGCTTGCCGACGCACGCGTCCGGCGCGCCGGCGTGCTATCCATGGCATCCCGCATTTACGCGAGCTCCGACCATGCGCGCCACGCTCCGCCTTGCCTGTGCCCTCGCCTTCGCCTTGTCCGCCCCCGCCCTCGCCGGGCCGCCGGCCGCGGGCGACGACGGCCCGGTGCTGCTGCATTGCGGCGACCTGTTCGACGCCGCCAGCGGCCGCCTGCTCGGCGAAACCAGCATCCTCGTGCGCGGCGACCGCATCGCCGCGGTGCAGGCCGGGCGCATGGCCCCGCCCCCGGACATGCGCGCGTTCTTCGACCTGCCGACCTCGACCTGCCTGCCCGGCCTGATCGACAGCCACGTCCACCTCACCGGCGAAACCAGCCCGACAAACTACAGCGACCAGTTCCGCCTCAACCCCGCCGACTACGCGATCCGCAGCACGGTGTACGCGGAGCGCACCCTGCTTGCCGGCTTCACCACCGTGCGCAACCTCGGCGACAACGCGAACGAGTCGATCGCCCTGCGCAACGCGATCCGCGACGGTATCGTGCCCGGCCCGCGCATCCTCAGCGCCGGCATGGCGATCGGTTCGACCGGCGGCCACGCCGACGGCAGCGACGGCTACCGCGCCGACCTGATGGGCGACCCCGGACCGAAGGACGGCATCGTCAACGGCCCCGAGGACGCGTGGAAGGCGGTGCGCCAGCACTACAAGGACCACGTGGACCTGATCAAGATCATGCCCTCGGGCGGCGTGCTCGACGAGAGCGCGAGCGCCGACAACCCGCAGCTCACCGAGCCGGAGCTGAAGGCGCTGATCGCCGCGGCGAAGGACTACGGCTTCGCGGTCGCCGCCCACGCGCACGGCGCCGAGGCGATCCGCCGCGCGGTGCTCGCCGGGGTCGACTCGATCGAGCACGGCACCTTCATGGACGAGGCCGACATGCGCCTGATGAAGGAGCACGGCACCTGGTACGTGCCGACCATCATCGCCGGCGACTACGTGGCCAAGCAGGCGGCGGTGCCCGGGTACTACCCGGCGCAGGTCGCGGCCAAGGCGCGCCAGGTCGGGCCGCAGATCATGGACACCGCGGGCCGCGCGTACCGCGCCGGCGTGCCGATCGCGTTCGGCACCGACGCCGGCGTGTACCCCCACGGGCAGAACGCGCACGAGTTCGAACTGATGGTGCGGGCCGGCATGCCGCCGGCGTTCGCCCTGCAGGCGGCGACCACCCACGCGGCGAAACTGCTGCGGATGGAAAAGGACGTCGGCACGGTCGAGGCCGGCAAGCTCGCCGACATCGTCGCCGTGCCGGGCGATCCGCTGGCCGACATCGGCGTGATGACCCGCGTGTCCTTCGTGATGAAGGACGGCAAGGTGTACCGGCGGCCGGACGACGCGGCGGGACCGTGAGCGCGGACTGGATCGGCTATCTCGCCGCGCTGCTGACGACCGTGGCCTTCGTGCCGCAGGCGCTGCACACGCTGCGCAGCCGGGACACCCGCGGCATCTCGCTGGCGATTTACGCGATCTTCACCGCCGGCGTCGGTTGCTGGCTCGGCTATGGCCTGCTGCTGGGCTCCTGGCCGATGATCCTCGCCAACGTGGTGACGCTGGGGCTGTCGGCGGCGATCCTCGCGCTCAAGCTGCGCCACGGCTGAGGCCGGCGCACCACGCCGCCCACGCGATCCAGCCGAACCACGCCGCCAGCGCGATCCGCGCCGCGACGCCGCCGGCGATCGGCAACAGTCCCTGCGCGGCGAGCAACATCGCGCCTGCGGCCAGCGCGGCACCGACCGCGGGCGCGCGCCATCCGCGCAGGCTGCGCGCGCCCAGGGCGCACAGCGCGAGGCCGGCGACCGCGGCCAGCCACCACAGTGTCCACGCCGCGACGTGCCAGCGCGCGGGGCCCTGGTCCAGCGCATGGCCGAGCCGCAGCGGCCAGGCGCCCTGCGCGGCGAACGCGAGCGCCGACAGCTGCAACAGGGTCGCGCCGACGCGGGCGGCGAAAGCCGCGCCGCGCGACGCCAGCGCGCGATGCAGGCCCTGCGCCGCCATCGCCGCGAGCAGCCCGGGCAGCACGAAGCCCAGCAGGTTGAACGCGCTCGCCCCCGGCATTCCGGTCGCGCCCAGCAGCGCCGGCGGATCGGCCGCATGCCGGTAGCCTGGTACGCGCGCGGCGAAGGCGATCAGGGCGAATGCGCAACACGGACCGGCGAGCAGGCCGGCGAGCGTGGACCAGGACAGGCGCGATCGGAACATCGGCGCATGCTACCCGTCGCGGCGGATGTCGCGGCGCCGGGCATGACCACGCCCCCGGCAAGACGCCGCCGCCACCGCAACGATGCGACCATGGGCCCTTGCAAGCGCGTGCGCGCGCCGCCATCTGCCCATTTTCCGGACGACATTCCATGGACGCCAATCCCCACGTCATCGACGTCAGCACCGAAACCTTCGAAGCACAAGTCCTGCAGCAGTCGCTGCAGGTGCCGGTGCTGGTCGACTTCTGGGCGACCTGGTGCGGCCCGTGCAAGACCCTCGGGCCGATCCTCGAGAAGCTCGCCGCCGAGTACAACGGCGCGTTCGTGCTCGCCAAGGTCGACGTCGACCGCGAACAGCAACTGGCCGCGGTGTTCCAGGTGCGTTCGGTGCCGACAGTGATGCTGCTCAAGGACGGGCAGCTGGTCGACGGCTTCCCCGGCGCGCTGCCGGAAGGCCAGCTGCGCGAATTCCTCGCCCACCACGGCATCACGCCGCTGGAAGGCGCGTCCGCGGAGGCCGGGGCAGCGGAGGCGCCACCCGCCGACCCGCACGCCGAGGTGCTGCGCCTGCGCAAGGCGATCGACGCGGAGCCGGACAAGCCGGAATTGAAGCTGGACCTGGCGCTCGCCCTGCTCGCGATCGGCGCCGCCGGCGAAGCCGAGCAGCTGCTCGACGGGCTGCCGGCCAACCTCGCCACCGACGAGCGCGCGGTCCGCGCCCGCGCCCGTCTCGCCTTCGCCGCGCTGCTGCGCGACGCGCCGCCGGCGGAAGTGCTTGAATCGGCGATCGCCGCGGATCCCGGCGACCTGCGCGCGCGCCACCTGCTCGGCGTGCGCCACCTGGTCGCCGGGCGCTCGGAGGAAGCACTCGCGCAGTTCCTGGAGATGCTGCAGCGCGACCGCGGCTACGAGGACGGCCTGCCGCGCAAGACCCTGATTGACGCGTTCCGGGTGATCGAAGACGAGGACCTGGTCGGGCGCTACCGGCGCAGGATGGCCTCGTTGCTGCTGGTGTGAGCCGCGAAGGGAACCGGTAACCGGTAACCGGTAACCGGTAACCGCGGCTTCTACCGGCTCCCGGCTCCCGGCTCCCGGCTCCCGGCTCCCGGCTCCCGGCTCCCGGCTCCCGGCTATTCAACAATACGCATGCGTATGGCATGCTGGCAGGCCCCCGCACGCCGGCCCGCCATGCGCCTGAGCTTCGCCAACCTGCGCCGTTTCTGGAACCTGTGGCCGCCCTACCTGTTCACCGGGATCCGGGTGCTGGAGGTGTCGCCCGACGGGCTGTACGCGAAGGTGCGGCTGCGCCTGCACTTCTGGAACCGCAACGCCTTCGGCACCCACTTCGGCGGCAGCCTGCTGGCGATGGTCAATCCGTTCTGGCCGCTGCTGGTGCTGCACCGCATCGGCGGCGATTACATCGTGTGGGACACGAAGAACGAAATCGAATTCGTCAAGGCGATGCGCGAGGACGTGTTCGCCGAGTTCCGGCTGGATCCGGCGGTCGTCGAGGAGATGCGCGCGCAGGCCGCGGATGGCGGCAAGGTGCTGCGCTGGTTTCCGTTCGAGATCGCGAGCGCGTCCGGGGAGGTCGCCGCGCGCGGCCGCATCGAGGTCTACGTGCGCCGCAAGCGCGGGCGCTGAGGTACCCGGCGCGTCAGGCGCGCGGGCAGGCCTGCGGCCGCGCGGCGCGGAACGCGGCGGCTTCCTCGGCGGTCGCCGGGCGCGGCTGGTCGCCATCGTCGAACTCGACCCGCCACGTGCCGTCCGCGCCCTTGCGCCAGACCGAGCGGAAGTGGCCGAGGTAGAAGCGCTGCTTCGCGGTGGGATCGAGCACTTCGCTCAGCGCGGGACCGGTGGACCAGACGAGGTCCTCGGCACCGTTCGCCGTGGTCCGCTCCGGATACCACTCCAGGCGCACGCGCTTGCCTTCGACGATGCCGTTCCACTGGCGCACGATCTCGGCGCGGCCGTGGTCGGGCCGCGGGCCGCTGGTGCCGAACGCGGCCTGCTCGCCGACGTGGTCGGCGAAGGCGGCCGCGTCGTGCTCGGCGACCGAACGCGCGAAGCTCATCTCGCGCGCCCACACGGCGCACTCGACCTCGCTGAGCGCGGGGGCCGGTGCCGGCGCCGGCGGCGCGTCGGCGGCGGCCGCCGGCAGGGACAGGGCCAGGAGGACTGCGGGCAGGCAATGACGGCGCATGACGACTCCGTTCGGGGAGGGTGGGCGGAGACGTCGTCCCCTGGCGGCCCCATTGTCGCCCGCGGACAGCCGCGCGGCTTTGCACCGTTTGGCTGCTGCCGCCCGTGCTCCGCATGACTTTGCGCCGCGCATCGCCGACACTCGCGCGATGCCCGCCCTCGCTCCCCGCTTCGACGGCCTGATCCTCGGCGCCTCGCTGGCCACCCTCGACGGCGAGGGCTATGCCGCGATCGAGGACGGCGCCCTCGGCTGGCGCGCCGGCCGCATCGCCTTCGTCGGCACCCGCCACGCCCTGCCCGGCGCGCCGCACGCGCTGGCCGTCGAGGTGATCGAGGCCGACGGCTGGATCACGCCGGGCCTGGTCGACTGCCACACCCACCTGGTGTTCGCCGGCGACCGCGCGCGCGAGTTCGAGCAACGGCTCCAGGGCGCGAGCTACGAGGAAATCGCGCGCGCCGGCGGCGGCATCCTGTCCAGCGTGCGCGCGGTGCGCGCCGCGAGCGAGGAGGAGTTGCTCGCGCAGTCGCTGCCGCGCGCGGCCGCGCTGGTCGCCGACGGGGCGACCACGCTGGAGATCAAGTCGGGTTACGGCCTGGACTTCGACAACGAACGCAAGATGCTGCGGGTCGCGCGCCGGCTCGGCGAGGCGCTGGGCGTGGACGTGCGCACGACCTACCTGGGCGCGCACGCGCTGCCGCCGGAGTTCGCCGGCGACGCCGACGGCTACGTCGACGCGGTCGTCGCCTGGCTGCCGCGCCTGCACGCCGAAGGCCTGGTGGACGCGGTGGACGCCTTCTGCGAAGGGATCGGCTTCAGTCCGGCGCAGACGCGGCGCGTGTTCGAAGCCGCGCGCGCGCTCGGCCTGCCGGTCAAGCTGCACGCCGACCAGCTGAGCGACCTCGGCGGCGCCGCGCTCGCGGCCGGCTTCGACGCCCTGTCGGCCGACCACATCGAGCACACCGGCGAGGACGGGGTGCGCGCGATGGCCGCGCACGGCACCGTCGCGGTGCTGCTGCCGGGCGCCTTCCACGTGCTGCGCGAGACGACGCTGCCGCCGCTGGACCTGCTGCGCGCGCACGGCGTGCCGATGGCGGTCGCGACCGACTGCAATCCCGGCACCTCGCCGCTGATGTCGCTACGCCAGGCGATGCAGCTGGCCTGCACCCATTTCCGGCTGACGCCGGAAGAGGCGCTGCGCGGCGCGACGACGCACGCCGCGCGCGCGCTTGGCCTGGCCGACCGCGGTTTGCTGCGGGTCGGCCAGCGCGCGGATTTCGTGCACTGGCAGGTCGGCCACCCGGCCGAACTGTGCTACTGGCTGGGCGGACGGCTCGCGCGCGCGGTATACGCGGGCGGCCACGTCGTCGGCCCCGCATGACGTTTCGACGAACCACGAGGAACCCCATGACCCGCACCCTGCTCGCCGCCGCCCTCGCCTGCGCCCTGTCCCTGTCCGCCCACGCCGCCGCGCCGGACGCGGCGACGCGCCTGGTGCAGGACGCCGTGATCGTCGACACCCACATCGACGCGCCGGGCATGCTCACCGACCGCTGGATGGACCTAGGCGAAGCGGCGCAGGGCCGCGAGTTCGACTATCCGAAGGCGCGCGCGGGCGGACTGGACGTCGCCTTCATGTCCATCTACACATCGCCGAAGCAGGACGCAGATGGCACCGCCTGGCAGGCCGCCAACGAGATGATCGACGCGGTGGAAGCGCTGGCGCAGCGGCATCCGGACCGCTTCGCCCTGCTGCGCTCGCCGGGCGACGTCGAGCGCCTGCGCGCGGGCGACCGCGTGCTGCTGCCGCTGGGCATGGAGAACGGGGCGCCGCTGGGCGACGACCTCGCCAACGTGCGGTTCTTCTTCGACCGCGGCGTGCGCTACATCACCCTCGCCCACAGCGCCGCCAACCGGATCGCCGATTCGTCCTACGCGCTGGAGCGCAAGTGGCACGGCCTGAGCCCGTTCGGGCGCCAGGTGGTCGCCGAGATGAACCGCCTCGGGATCATGGTGGACGTCTCTCACATCTCCGACGAGTCCGCGCGCGAAGCGATCGCGCTGAGCAAGGCGCCGGTGATCGCCAGCCATTCCGCGTTCCGCCACTTCACCCCCGACTTCGAGCGCAACATCAGCGACGAGCTGGCGAAGGCGGTGGCGGCGAAGGGCGGCGTGGTGCAGGTGCCCTTCGGCACCGCATTCGTGGACCCGCGCGGCGCCGCGGATACCCAGGCGCACTTCCGCGCGATCAACGACTTCAACGCGCGCAACGCCGAGCTGCGCGCGCAGGGCAAGCCGGAGCTCGACCGCGACCGCTTCGACCGCGAATGGGCGGCCGCCCACCCGGCGCCGGAGACGCCGATCACGGCGGTGCTCGACCAGATCGATTACGGCGTGAAGCTGCTCGGCGTGGACCACGTCGGCATCGGCTCGGACTTCGATGGCGTGGACGGCGAACTGCCCGACGGCCTGCGCAGCGTCGCCGACTACCCGAACCTGGTCGCCGGCCTGCAGGCGCGCGGCTACACGGACGACGACATCCGCAAGATCCTGGGCAGCAACCTGCTGCGGGTGTGGCGTGCGGTGGAGGCGGCGGCGACGCGCTGAGCGCGGGACCGCCCTCCGGTAAAGCGGAGCAAGCTCCGCTCTACGGTCCCGCGGAGCCGGGTCATGCCCAGCCGAGCGCCTCGAACAGCCGCAGTGTCCCGTAGGCGATGCCGCCGGCGGCCGGGATCGTCAGGATCCACGCCCACACGATGCGCTCGATCACGGTCAGCTTGAGCGCGCGGGGGTTCTTGGCGAAACCGACGCCCATGATCGCGGTGGAGATGCTGTGGGTGGTGGACACCGGCATGCCGAAGTGGGCGGCGGTCACCAGGATCGTGGCCGAGGCCGACTCGGCGGCGAAGCCGTCGATCGGATGCAGCTTCACCATCTTGTGGCCCAGCGTCTTGATGATGCGCCAGCCGCCGGCCGCGGTGCCGGCCGCCATGACCAGCGCGCAGGTGGCGATGATCCAGCCGTCGATGTCCTGCTCGCCACCGTTGGGATGCAGGAAGGCCAGCCAGTCCGGCAGGTTGTCGAGGGTGCCGTTGGCCTGCGCGGCGAAGATCGTCAGGGCGATGATGCCCATCGTCTTCTGCGCGTCGTTGGTGCCGTGGGCGAAGCCCATGTAGGCCGCCGAGGCGAGTTGCGCCTTGCCGAAGAAGGCATTGACCCAGCGCGGCCGCGCGAGCCGCGACAGGGCCGTCCCCGAGCGCGCCAGCGCCGCGATCAGCGCGTACAGCAACCCGAGGATCAGCACACCGAGCAGGAAACCGGCGATCGGCGAACTCACCATCGGCACCAGCACCTTCCACAGCAGGCCCTTGTTGTGGGTCCAGCCGTCGCCTGCCGCCTGCGACCACACCAGCGCGTCCCAGTCGTTGTGGGCCGCGGCCAGCGCGGCGCCGCACAGCCCCCCGATCAGCGCATGGGAGGACGAGGACGGCAACCCCAGCCACCAGGTGATCAGATTCCAGGTGATCCCGCCCAGCAGCGCGCACAGGATCACCTGCTGGGTGACGTTGACGACCTCGGTGTCGATCAGCCCGGACGCGATCGTCTTGGCGACCGCGGTGCCCGCGAACGCGCCGATCAGGTTCATGCTCGCCGCCAGGATGACCGCGCTGCCGGGGGAGAGCACCTTGGTCGCGACCACCGTCGCGATCGAGTTGGCGGTGTCGTGGAAGCCGTTGATGAACTCGAACAGCAGGGCGGCCAGGATCACCACCAGCACCAGGGTCAGCATGGCGGTGGTCTCAGCTGTTCTTCAGCACGATTTCGTAGGCGACCACGCCCGCCTCGCGGCAACGGTCGATCGCCTTCTCGAGGATCTCGAAGAATTCCTTGAGCAGGAACATCTCGGCCGCGTCGAGGTTGCCGGAGTAGATGTCGCGGTGCAGCTCGAGGATCAGGCGGTCGGCCTCGGTCTCGATCACCCGCAGGCGGTCGTTGAGCTGCTTCATCGGCTCCAGCCGCATGTGGCGCAGCTCGTGGACCATCTCGACCACCACGCCGGCGGCCTTCTCCAGCATCGCCGCGCGCGGGGCGAAATCGATCTCCTCCAGCCGGTGCCGGGCCAGCACGTAGCGGTCGGCGAAGCGCTCGACCTGCTTGGGGATCTTGTACAGCGCCGAACCCAGCGCCTCGATGTCCTCGCGCTCGATCGGGGTGATGAAGCTGTCCACCAGCGCCTGGCTGATCCGGTTGGATGCGTCGCGCTCGCGCTGGCGGGCCAGCTTGAAGGCGTCCAGGCTGGGCGTGGCCTGCGGCGCGCGCAGCATCTCGTGCAGCGCGCGGGTGCTCTCGTGGGCGGCGGCGGCGGCCTCGTCCAGCAGCGCGAAGAACTGCTTGCCCTGGCCGAAGATGGTCTGCAAGGAAAACATGGAACGGCGCCCCCAGATGCGGAAGCCGGCAGGATATGTCGATCGTGTGACGCTTTTGTTGCAGCCGGCGCCGATGGCGCGTCCCGGGCGGGGCCGCCGGCCGCGCAGGGTCGTGTCCGGGGCCTGCGGCGCCCGCTGCTATGATCCGGCGCCTGCCCCCTCCCTGGATTTCGCCTTCATTCCGCTCCTGCGCCGCCGCGCCCGCCCGCTCCACGCCGCCCACCGCCGGCCGCCCGGCGGCCGGACGCGGCGCCCCGTTCCCCCTTCCCGCCGTGAGCGCCCGTGTTCGAGCTGCTGATCGTCGTCGTCCTGGTCCTGTTCAACGCCTTCTTCGCGCTGTCGGAGATGGCGGTGATGACCTCGCGCAAGAGCCGCCTGCGGCAGATGGCTGAACACAGCGCCGGCGCGCGCAAGGCGCTGCAGCTCGCGGAGCACCCGGACAACCTGCTGTCCACGGTCCAGATCGGCATCACCCTGCTGGGCATCCTCACCGGCCTGTTCGGCGGCGAGGCGATCGGCCAGGCCATCGGCGAGTGGCTGGTCGACTTCTGGCCGGATGCGCGCGAATACGCGGCCGGGATCGGCATCGGCACGGCGGTTGGGCTGATCACCGCCGCACAGGTCATTTTCGGCGAACTCATCCCCAAGCGGCTCGCACTGACCAACTCCGAGGCGATCGCGTGCAAGGTCGCGCTGCCGCTCGACTGGCTCGCGCGTGCCGCCAAGCCGGTCGTGCTGGCCCTCGGCGCCATCACCCGCCTGGTGCTGCGGCTGCTCGGGTTCCGCGACGACGACCGCAACGCGATCACCGAAGAGGAGATCCGGCTGCTGGTGGCCGAGAGCCACGAGCAGGGCGTGATCGACTCCGACGAGCGCAACATGATGCAGCGGGTGATGCGCCTGGGCGACCGCACGGTGGACAGCCTGATGACGCCGCGCACGCGGATCGCCTGGCTGGACGCGGCGGCCGGCGTGGACGAGAACCTGGACGCGATGCGGGCCACGCCGTACTCGCGCTACCCCGTCTACCGCGAGAGCGATTCGGACGTGCTCGGCGTGCTCGAGGTCAAGGCGCTGATCGACGACCTCGGCCGCGGCCAGCCGGACCTGTTCGCGACGTTGCGGCCGGCGGTGTTCGTGTCCGAGTCCATGCACGCGCTGAAGCTGCTGGAACTGTTCCGCGAGGAACAGCAGTCGCTGGCGCTGGTGGTCGACGAATATGGCGACGTCACCGGCCTGGTCACCCTCAACGACCTGATGGGCGCGGTGATCGGGCGCGTGCAGTCCGGCGAGCACGCCGACACCAAGGCCGCGGTGATCGTGCGCGAGGACGGCTCGCTGCTGGTCGACGGCGCGCTGCCGATCGAGGACCTGCGCGAGCTGATGGGCACCGGCGCGCTGCCCGGCGAAGAGGAGCACGACTACCACACCGCCGCCGGCATGGCGATCGCGCACTTCGGGCGCATCCCCAATACCGGAGAGCACTACGCGTGGGGCGGCTGGCGGATCGAGGTGGTGGACCTGGACGGCCCGCGCGTGGACAAGCTGCTGCTGCAGCGTATCGGCGATGGCGAGGCCGGCGATGACGTCTGAGCCCGGCGTCCGCGCACTGCTGGCGGCGCTGGCGGAAGGCGATCCGGACGAGATCCTGCCGCTGTCGGGCATGCTCGCCGGCGTAGGCCGGCGCGCATTCGGTCTGCTGCTGCTGATTTCCGCGCTGCCCGCGTTCATCCCGATCCCCGGCGGCGGCGCGATCAGCGGTCCGCTCACCGTGCTGGTCGGCGTCCAGCTGCTTGCCGGCCGCCGCCAGCCGTGGCTGCCGAAGGCGGTTGCCAGGCGCGGGCCGCACCGCGGCGCGCTGGCCCGCTTCCTGCGCCACATCTCGCGGCCGCTGGCGTGGCTGGAGAAGCTGGTGCGGCCGCGCCTGTCGGGCATGTTCGGCCACCGCGCCGCGACCGTGTGCAGCGGGCTGCTGCTGGTGCTGCTTGGCGTGCTGATGTCGCTGCCGATCCCGTTCACCAACTACCCGCTGGGCGGGTTGATCCTGCTGTTCGCGCTGGCCCTGCTCGAGCGCGACGGCTTGCTCATGTTGATCGCCTGGGCCAGCAGCGCGGTCGGCTCGGTCAGCCTCGGCCTGCTGTCGGGCAACCTGCTGGCGCAGGCCGGCAAGTGGCTGGACGGGATGCTGTAGCCGCGCGTCAGGGCCCGCGCCGGCGCCCGCCGCCGCGGGCTAGGATGCGCGCATGGCCACCTCGCTGCTGACCGCCGACGCGCTGCCGGCCGGCGATGCGCCGCTGCTGGTCGGGTTCAGCGGCGGACTCGATTCGACCGTCCTGCTGCACGCGCTGGCCGCGCTGCAGGCCGCGCGCGCGCGCGGCCTGCGCGCGATCCACGTGCACCACGGCCTGCACGCCGACGCCGACGCCTGGGCCCTGCACTGCGAACAGGCCTGCGCCGCGCTGGACCTGCCGCTCGCGGTCGTGCGGGTGGACGTCGCGCGCGAACGCGGAGACGGCCCCGAAGCCGCCGCGCGCGCGGCGCGCTACGCGGCCTTCGGCGAAGCGCTGGGCGCCGGCGAGGTGCTCGCCCTCGCCCACCACCGCGACGACCAGGCCGAGACCTTCCTGCTGCGCGCGCTGCGCGGCTCCGGGGTCGACGGCCTGGCGGCGATGCGGCCGTGGCGGCCGTTCCTGCACGGCTGGCTGTGGCGGCCGCTGCTGGCGCTGCCGCAGGCGACGCTGGCCGACCACGCGCGCGCGGGGGGGCTACGCTGGCTGGACGATCCGTCCAACGCCGAACTCGCGTTCGACCGCAACTTCCTGCGCCGGCGGGTGCTGCCGCTGCTGCGCGAGCGCTGGCCGCGCGCCGACGCCGCCTTCGCCCGCAGCGCCGACCTCGCCGCGCAGGCGCAGGACCTGCTGGAGGAGGAAGACCAGCGCCTGCTCGCGCGCGCGCGGGTCGCGCCGGACACGCTGGACATCGGGCTGCTCGCCGACGTCCCCGCCGCGCGGCGCGCGCGCCTGTTGCGGGCGTGGATCCGCGCGCTGGACCTGCCGCCGCTGCCGGCACAGGGCGTCGCCCAGCTGGAGGCGCAGCTGCTCGGCGCGCGCGCCGACGCCGATGCCCGCTTCGCCTGGGCCGGCGCCGAACTGCGCCGCTGGCGGCGCCTGCTGCACGCCGGCCCGATCCGCCCGCCGCTGCCCGCGGACTGGCAGGCGTGGTGGGACGGCGGCGCGCCGCTGCGGCTGCCCACCGGCGACGCGCTCGCGCTGGCCCCGATGCGCGCGGCTGCCGCGCCGATGCGCTTCCCCGCGCCGCTGCAGGTACGCGCCCGCCACGGCGGCGAACGCATACGCCTGCCGGGACGCGCCCACTCGCACGCGCTCAAGCATGTCCTGCAGGAGCGCGCGGTGCCGCCGTGGGTGCGCGAACGGCTGCCGCTGCTGCTGGATGCCCAGGGCGCGCTCCTGGCAGGCGGCGACATCGCCGTCGCCGAACCCTTCGCGCGCTGGTTGCACGACGCCGGCCTGCGCCTGGCATGGCATCGCGCCGGCGCACCCGATTGACCCCTCCACGCGCGCGCCGCACACTGCGCCGATGGCGCGCACACCCGATCAGGACCCCTCGCCGGTCGCCGATTTCGAAGCCTCCCTCGACGAGCTCGAGCAGCTGGTCGAGAAGATGGAGCACGGCGACATGAGCCTGGAGGAATCGCTGGCCGCATACGAGCGCGGCGTCGGCCTCTACCGCAAGTGCCAGGGCGCGCTCGAACAGGCCGAACTGCGCGTGCGCCTGCTCAGCGACCCCGAGCAGCCCGCCGCCGCCGAACCGTTCCCGCCCGCCGGCGATGCCTGAGCCCGCCGACCTCGCCGCGCGCGTGGCCGGCTGGCGCGCGCGCAGCGAAGCCGCGCTCGACGCGCTGCTGCCCGCCGCCGACACCGCCCCGCGCCGCCTGCACGCGGCGATGCGCCACGCCGTGCTCGGCGGCGGCAAGCGCATGCGCCCGCTGCTGGTGTACGCGACCGGCCGCGCCTTCGGCGCGGACGAGGGCGCGCTCGACGCACCGGCCGCCGCGGTCGAACTCATCCACGCCTATTCGCTGGTCCACGACGACCTGCCGGCGATGGACGACGACGCCCTCCGGCGCGGCCGCCCGACCGTGCATGTCGCCTTCGACGAAGCGACCGCGATCCTCGCCGGCGACGCGCTGCAGGCGCTGGCCTTCGAGGCGATCGCGCGGGCGCCGCTGGCGGCGGCGCAACGGGTCGAGATGCTGGCCGAACTCGCGGCCGCCGCCGGCGCGCGCGGCATGTGCGGCGGCCAGGCGCTGGACATCGACGCGACCGGCAATGCCGCAGCGCTGGACGTCGCCGCGCTGCAGCGCCTGCACGCGCTCAAGACCGGCGCCCTGCTGCGCGCGGCGGTGCGGCTGGGCGCGATCGCCGCCGGCGCCGATGCGCCCACGCGCGACGCGCTGGACCGGTACGCAAACGCGCTCGGCCTCGCCTTCCAGATCCGCGACGACCTGCTCGATATCGAAGGCGACAGCGCGACGCTGGGCAAGACCGCGGGCAAGGACGCGGCGCAGGCGAAGGCGACCTTCCCCGGCCTGCTCGGGCTCGACGCCTCGCGCGCGCGGCTGCGCGAACTGGCCGACGCGATGAACGCCGCGCTGGCGCCGTTCGGTAATCGTGCGGCGGTCCTGGCCGCACTCGCCCGCGAGGTGATCGAACGCGACCGCTAGCGCACGGCTTCCGTAGAGCGGAGCATGCTCCGCTGCCAGGCGATCCGCCGACTAGAACGGCTTCGCCAGCACCAGGTACACGATCGCCACCAGCAGCACCAGCGGCAGCTCGTTGAACCAGCGCAGCGTCGTCGCGGACGGCAACGCCCGCCCCGCTGCCGCGCCGCGCAACCAGCGCCCGCTGATTGCGTTGAACACCAGCAGCAGGACCACGAGCCCGAGCTTGGCGTGCAGCCAGCCGCTACCCGCCGCGACCATCGTCGGGAAGTCCGGCAGCACCCGGTAGCCCAGCCACAGCACCAGCCCCAGCAGGAAGGCGAAGCCGAACATTACCTGCCCGAAGCGCTGCAGCCGCCGCCCCATCAGCAGCAGCCTGCCGCGCACTTCGGCTGCGTCGCCGGCCTCGACCAGGTTGACCAGGATGCGCGGCAGGTAGAACACCGAGGCCATCCATGCGATCACGAACACGAGGTGGGCGGTCTTGACCCAGAGATAGGCTTGCATGGCGCCCCGCGGCGGCTGGAAGACGCGCCGATTGTCCGCATTCGGCGCGAACGCGGGCAAGTCCCGGCGCCGCGCGCGCCATGCCCTGCGCGCCCGCACAATAGGCGCAGGCAGACGAGGCACCGCCCATGGCCGAGACACCCAAGCGCTACGACCGCGCCTACTTCGACCGCTGGTACCGCCAGCGGGGCATCGGCGACGCGCGCCGGCTGGCGCGCAAGGTCGCGCTCGCGGTGGCGATCGCCGAACACCAGCTCGAACGCCCGCTGCGCAGCGTGCTCGACGTCGGCTGCGGCGAGGGCGTGTGGCGCGCGCCGTTGCTGAAGCTGCGACCGCGGCTGGATTACCTCGGCTTCGACGCCAGCGAATACGCGATTGCGCGCTACGGCGCGCGCCGCAACCTGCACCTCGCCCGTTTCGGCGACTTCGCCACCCTGCGCCCGTGCGCGCCGGTCGACCTGCTGGTGTGCAGCGACGTGCTGCACTACCTGGACACCCGCGAACTCGACCGCGGCCTGCCCGGCCTCGCGGCGCTGTGCGGCGGCATCGCCTTCCTCGAGACCTTCACCCGCGAGGACGAAATCGAAGGTGACCACCACGATTTCCGCCGCCGGCCCGCGCGCTTCTACCGGCAGCGGCTGGAGGCGCTGGGCTTCACCGCGCTCGGCTCGAACTGCTGGCTGTCGCCGCTGCGTCGCGGCAGCGCGACCGCGCTGGAGACCTGCGGCTGAGGCATGCCGCCGGAATGTGGCACCGGTCACACCGCGGCGCCGCCGGCCGCCGCCGGGCGCGCTATGCTGCGGCGCAGCACCATCGACGGGGGAGGTCGATGCTCTACCAGTGGCACGCCCTCTGGCGCGCGGGGATGGCGCCCGTCGCCAGTCTCGCCGAAGCCGGCGCGCATGCGTTCTCCGCGCCCGGCAGCTGGCTCGCCGCGATGCCGGGCGCGCCGGGCATCGCCGCCGGCTACGCCCTGCTGCACCGGCTGCACAAGGACTACGCCAAGCCTGCGTTCGACATCGGCGTCGTCCACGCGCACGGCCGCGACTGCGCGGTGCTGGAAGAGGAGACGCTCGCGACGCCGTTCTGCCGGCTGCTGCGCTTCCGCCGCCACGCCGAGGACGCGCGCACGCTGCGGCGGCTCGGCGCCGACCCCGCGGTGCTGGTGGTCGCACCGCTGTCCGGCCACCACGCCACGCTGCTGCGCGATACCGTGCGCACGCTGCTGCGCGACCACGACGTCTACGTCACCGACTGGACCGACGCGCGCATGGTGCCGGCGGACGCCGGGGCGTTCTCGCTGGAAGATTACGTCGCCACCCTGCAACGCTTCATCCGCGCGCTGGCCCCGGCGCGCCCGCACGTGGTGGCGGTGTGCCAGGCGACCGTGCCGGCGCTGGCGGCGGTCGCCCTGCTGGCCGCGCGCGGCGAACCCACGCCACCCGCGCTGGTGATGATGGGCGGGCCGGTCGATGCCCGCGAAAGCCCGACCGCGGTGTGCGCGCTGGCCACCCGCAGGCCGCTCGCCTGGTTCGAGGCCAACCTGATCCACCGGGTGCCGGCCGGTTACCCCGGTCGCGGCCGGCGCGTCTATCCCGGCTTCCTGCAGCACGCGGGCTTCGTGGCGATGAACCCGGAACGCCACCTTCAGTCGCACTGGGCCTTCTGCCGCGACCTCGCCCGCGGCGAGCACGCGCAGGCGGACGCGCACCGCCGCTTCTACGACGAGTACAACGCGGTGCTCGACATGCCCGCCGAGTATTACCTCGACACCGTGCGCATCGTGTTCCAGCAGCACCTGCTGGCGCGCGGCGTCTGGGAGATCGCGGGCGAGCGCGTGGATCCGGCGGCGATCGGCGACACCGCGCTGCTCACCATCGAAGGCGAGCTCGACGACATCTGCGGCCTCGGCCAGACCCGCGCCGCGCATCGCCTGTGCACTGGCCTGGATCAGGCGCGAAAGGCGCACCTGACGGTACCGGGCGCCGGCCACTACGGCATCTTCAGCGGCCGCCGCTGGCGCGAGGAGGTCTATCCCGTCGTGCGTGCGTTCATCGCCGATCACGACCACCACCGGCAGCGGCGGAGCCGCCGCGCGTGACGACCGCCTGCAAAAACGCCGCGGAGGCGGTATAAAGTCAGGCGAATGGAGAGCGACAGGGCCATCGTGCAGCCTGACGCCGCCGTCGGATCCGGCGGCGACCTGTCCTTCGCTCCCCCGTCCCCCGCCCGCCTCGACGCCGTCCGCCTGCTCTCGCTGGACGCGCACGGGCGCGTGCTCGACTGGATGAGCTGGCAGGACGCCACCTGCCTGTACGCCCGCGGCGCGGTCGCCTGGACCCTGGGCGAACCCTGCCTGCGCGTGCGCGGCGGCACCAGCCGCCTCAGCGGCGCGCGCAGCATGATCGAATTGCACCCGATCGTCGCCGCGCGCGGCCACGCCCGGCCGCAGGCGCTGGACCCGACCCCGGCGCTGACCAACGCCGCGCTGTTCGCCCGCGACCAGCACCTGTGCCTGTACTGCGGCCGCGAGTTCGGCCGCCACCACCTCACCCGCGACCACGTGGTGCCGCTCTCGCGCGGCGGCCGCGACATCTGGGAGAACGTGGTCGCCGCCTGCTTCCACTGCAACTCGCGCAAGGGCGGACGCACCCCGCAACAAGCCGGCATGCCGCTGCTCGCGGTGCCCTACCGGCCGAGCTGGATCGAGCACCTGATCCTCGCCAACCGCAACATCCTGGCCGACCAGATGGCGTTCCTGAAGGCGCAGCTGCCGCACCGCGCGCCGCGCTTCACCGACGCCCGCCACGAGCGCGGCGCGCTGGCGCACGCCGGTTGAGCGGCCGACCCGGCCCTGCCCGCCGGCCCGCGCATCGCGCGAACCGCGCACGCTACACTCGGGCCCTCTCCACAGCGACCACGACACGATGGCCCTGACCCTCGGCATGACCGGCATGGACCCGGCGACGGAGACCGCCCTGCGCGCGGCCTTCGATCAGGCCAACGCGCGGATGGGCCGCGCCTGGCGGCTGCTGTCCGACCAGGAGGCCGATTACGTCGTGGTCGACATGGACAGCATGTACGGGCCGATGAGCTGGCTGCGCCTGCATGCGGCCGGCAAGCGGGTGATCGGCCTGACCTCGGCCCCGCGCAGCCAGACCGATTACCACCTGGCCCGCCCCACCGACGCCTCGGCGGTGCGCGCGCTGCTGGCGGAGATCGCGGCGCAGGCGGGCGAAGACGACACGGTGCAGCCAGCGCCGGAACCGGCGGAGCAGGCCGCGCCCGCGCAGCCCTCGGGCATGTCGCCCTCCCCGGTTCCGCAGGACCAGTTGCCCGAGGAGCTTCCGCCGCCGCGCGACGAGGAGGAAAGCATCCCGGCCGGAGTCAGGCTGCCGGATTCGGTCGAGGTCGGCACGCTCGCGCCGACCACGATCGAACCCGCGCCGATGCCCGCGCCACCCGCGCAGCGCAACCTGTTCGACTGGCTGGTGCCGGGCGCTGTCGACGGCCGCCGCCGCTTCCGCGACCTGCTGATCGATTTCGACAAGCGCGCCTACCACGGCCCGGCCGCGCTCAAGCCACTGGCCGCGCACTTCGAGGGCGCCGTGGAACGCGAGGACTTCGTTGCGGTCGATGACGCCACCTGGGCACGCGAGGCGGCGGCGCTGGGCGCCGAGCAGCCGCTGCAACGCCTGCAGTGGTTCGGCGGGCTGGTCATGGGGCACGGCGCGCTGCTGCCCGGCTACGATCCGGACGGCCGCTACCGGCTGACCAAGTGGCCGCAGACCGAGCGCGAGTTCCCCAAGCACTTCCGCATCGCGACGACAATGATGAAGGGCCCGGCGACGCTCGAGGAGATCGCCGCCGGCAGCGGCGTGACCCGCGACGAAGTCGTGGACTTCGTCAACGCCAACCTCGCCACCGGCTACGCCGAACTGGTCCCGGAGACGCCGCCCGAGCCCAGCGAGCCGGCCAGGTCCGCCGGCCTGTTCGGTCGCCTGCGCGGACGCTGACCCGCGCCGTCCACGCGCCGGTCGTGGCGCGAAAACGCCCGTCCGCGGCCTCTCGGCGCGCGAAAACCCGCGTTTCCTTGCCCCTCACGGCGCACGGCGCGAAAATGCCGGGTCGCCGCCGAGCACGCCATGATCGATTCCACCCGCTATCCGCGCCTGTCGCGCATCCAGACGCCCGCCGACCTGCGCACTTTCGACGAGAGTGAACTGCCGGCGATCGCCGGGGAGCTGCGGGCCTACCTGATCGAATCGGTCGGCAAGTCCGGCGGCCACTTCGGCGCGGGGCTCGGCGTGATCGAGCTGACCGTGGCCCTGCACTGGCTGTACGACACCCCCGACGATCGCATCGTCTGGGATGTCGGCCACCAGGCCTATCCGCACAAGATCCTCACCGGCCGCCGCGACCGCATCCACACGGTCAAGCAGCGCGACGGCGTCGCGCCCTTCCCCAAGCGCGAGGAAAGCGAGTACGACACCTTCGGCGTCGGCCATTCGTCGACCTCGATCTCGGCCGCGCTCGGCATGGCGATCGCGAACGCCCGCGCCGGCGGCGAGCGCAAGGTGGTCGCGGTGATCGGCGACGGCGCGATGACCGCGGGCATGGCCTACGAGGCGCTCAACCACGCCGGCGGCATGGAGCCGGAGCCGAACATCCTGGTGATCCTCAACGACAACCAGATGTCGATCAGCGAAAACGTCGGCGGCCTGACCCGGATGCTCGGCCGCGCGACCGGCAGCCGCACCCTCAACGCGATCCGCGAGGGCGGCAAGAAGCTGCTCGGCGACAAGAACAACCCGACCGCGAAGTTCGTGCGCCGCTGGGAGGAGCACTGGAAGGGCATGTTCGTGCCCTCCACCCTGTTCGAGGAAATGGGCTTCCACTACACGGGCCCGATCGACGGGCACGACGTGGTCGCCCTGGTGAAGACCCTGCGCACGCTCAAGGGCCTGAAGGGCCCGCAGCTGCTGCACGTCATCACCACCAAGGGCAAGGGCTACGAGCTCGCCGAGGGCGACCAGATCGGCTACCACGCGGTCTCGCCGTTCGATCCCGAAAAGGGCGTGGTCGCCAAGGCCGGTGCGAAAAAGCCGACCTACACCGACGTGTTCGGCGACTGGCTGTGCGACATGGCGGCGGCCGAGCCGGCACTGATGGGCATCACCCCGGCGATGCGCGAGGGCTCCGGCCTGGTGCGCTTCAGCCGCGAATATCCGGGGCGCTACTTCGACGTCGCGATCGCCGAGCAGCACGCGGTGACCCTCGCCGCCGGCATGGCCTGCGAAGGCGCCAAGCCCGTGGTCGCGATCTACTCGACCTTCCTGCAGCGCGCCTACGACCAGCTGGTGCACGACGTCGCGCTCCAGGACCTGGACGTGCTGTTCGCGATCGACCGCGGCGGCGTGGTCGGCCCGGACGGCGCGACCCACGCCGGCAACCTCGACCTCAGCTACCTGCGTTGCGTGCCGAACATGGTGGTGATGGCGCCGGCCGACGAGAACGAGTGCCGGCAGATGCTGACCACCGGCTTCCGCTTCGAAGGCCCCGCCGCGGTGCGCTATCCGCGCGGCACCGGCCCCGGTGTCGCCGTGCAGCCGGCGCTCGACAGCCTGCCGCTCGGCAAGGCGCAGCTGCGCCGGCGCGGCAGCCGGATCGCCCTTCTCGCCTTCGGCGCGATCGTGCCGGCGGCGGAGGAGGTCGGCGCCGAACTCGACCTGACCGTGGTCAACATGCGCTTCGTCAAGCCGCTCGACCGCGCGCTGGTGCTGGAGCTTGCCAGGTCGCACGAAGGCTTCGTCACGCTCGAGGACAACGTCGTCGCCGGCGGCGCCGGCTCCGGCGTGGCCGAGTTGCTGGCCGCCGAAGGCATCGCCATGCCGATGCTGCACCTCGGCCTGCCGGACGCGTTCCAGCACCACGCGAGCCGCGAGCAGCTGCTCGCCGAGGCGGGCCTGGACGCGGCCGGCATCCGTGCGGCGCTGCTGCAGCGCTGGCCGGCGCTGGCGCGGCCGCCCCAGGCGGTGCACAGCGCGGCGGGCTGAGCGGATTCCCTCCGCAAGGGCAGCGCAGCAAGTCCGCCGTACGCAACCTGGGCGCGCGCACCGTCGGGCGGAGCTTGCTCCGCTGCATCTGCCGCACCGGGGCGACAAGCCCCATCCAGGCGCCGCTTACCCGAGCAACGAACCGTAAGCCGCCACCCGATGCCAGCGGCCGTCCTCGTCGTCCACCATCACCTCGGTGGCGACGAGCTGGCGTTCCCACAACATGCACGCGATCCGCTGCGCCGCGCGTAGCGCCTCGTCACGGTCGCGATACTCGCGCGTGCCCGCCTCGAGCCGGCAACGCACTTCCCAGTGGTCGCCGACCCGCGTGACGAAGTAGAGGACCGGGCGCATGCGCGCACGCTAGCAGCGACCGGCGCGCCGGCCTTGCACGCATCGCTCACGCAACGAAACGGCCCGCCGAAGCGGGCCGTCCGGTATCGCGGTCGTCGCGGGTCCGGCGCCACGGCGGGCGCCGGATCCGCCCGGCTCAGTTGACGCCGACCGCCGACCAGGCCGCCGCCACCGCGTTCGCCTCGCGCGAACCGCCGCCGTACAGCTCGGCGGCCGCGGCCAGGGTGGCGGCGCGGGCCCCGGCGTAGTCGGTGGTGGACACCATCCGCGTGCGCAGCGCCAGGTACCAGATCTTCTGCGCGGCGGCGCGGCCGATCCCCGCCAGCGCGGTGTTGCCGTTGCACACCAGCGCGCCCGGGGTCAGGTTCGCCGCCGTGCCCGCGCCGAAACCGGCCGGCACCACCGCGCCCTCGGCGAGCAGGTAGAAGAAGTGGTTGGCCACGCCGGAGCTGAAGTGCACGTCGTAGCCGCCGAGGTCGGGCCTGTAGCAGTCCGGCGAATCACCGTCCAGGCTCGGCTTGAACATGTAGCGCAGGGCGCGCGTGCCGGCCGGGTTCTTCGCATAGATCTTCTCGCCGATCAGGTAGTCGCCCGGATCGTTGGGATTGTTGGCGTAGAACTCGACCATGGTGCCGAAGATGTCGGAAGTCGCCTCGTTTAGGCCGCCGGATTCGCCGGAATAGTTCAGGCCGGCGGTGTGGCTGGTCACGCCGTGCGACATCTCGTGACCGGCGATGTCGAGGGCGACCAGCGGGTTGAGGGTGACGCCGTTGTCGCCGTCGCCGAAGGTCATGCAGAAGCAGCTGTCGTTCCAGAACGCGTTGGCGTAGCTGCGGCCATAGTGCACGCGGCTGAGCGCGCCTCGGCCATCGTTGGCGATGCCGTTGCGGCCGTGCACGTTCACGTAGTAGTCCCACGTGACCGACACGCCGTAGTGGGCGTCGACCGCGACCGTGGCCTGGTCGGTGAGGGTGCCGCTGCCCCACTTGTTGTCGGTGTCGGTGAAGACCGTGCCCAAGCCCGTGGTCCGGCGCGCCATGTTGGTGGTGTAGCCACCGCCGCGGGCCAGGTCGACGAGCTGGTAGCCGCCGCTGGAGCAACGGACCGCATTGAGCGGGACCGTGCCCTCGGTCAGCGACCGCCCGGTGCCGCCGGCGGCGGTACCGGCGCAGAAGGGACTGTCGCGGCCGGGGCGCGCGGTGTGCACGTCGTCCCACTGCGCCAGCACGCGGCCATTCGAAGCGTCGACGATGTAGTGCATCTCGGTCGGCGTCTGGTCCGCCTTCATGCCGGAGAAGCGCACCTCGTGCGCGAGCACCGGCGTGCCCTTGCCGGCCCACAGCACCAGGCGCGAGGACGGCCGGCCGCTGAAACCGGTGCCGAACCGGGTGCCTGCCTCGACGATCGCACGGCTGGCGCTGATCTTCGGCTGCAGCGCCGGGCGCTTCGCGGTGCTCAGGCGCTGGGTGACCCCCAGCGCCTGGCTGCCGCGCGAATGCACGATGACGTCCCCGCCGAGCACCGGCAGGCCGTTGTAGGTGCGGTCGAAGCGCACGTGATCGATGCCGGTCGGGCCGGTGACGGTGTCGCGCACGACGAACCGGTCGGCGCTCGCGCGCTTGGCCAGCGCGGCGGCGGAGCCGTCGAGCAGGCGCTGGGCGCGCGCGGCGGCGGACGGATTCGCGGCGAGTGCCGGCGCGGCGGCGAGCGCGGACACGACGGCGACGCTGAGCAGGCGGGACTTCAGATGCATGCGATCTCCCCTCTGGAACAAACGTTTGCGCCCCGATGCAGTCGGAGCGGATGAGGGCTGGCAGGCCCAGCCGGAGCCATGGAACGAGGATGCGCGCGAAGGCGCGATGGGAAAACCGGCACTGAGCTGGCGCGGCCGGTCGCGCATCGTCAATGCGTGCGCGGCGCGCGCGCAGGGCTGCCGGGCGCGATGACGGGCGCCAGCAGCTTCGCGCCGTCGAAATAGGACACGCGCAACTGCAAGCCGCGCGGGGAATAGCCGATGAACACGGCGCCGGTAAACGGTTCGACGGCGTCGCCGAACTTCGCGGCGGCCAGTTTCCGGTTTTCGATCTCCAGCAGCACGCCAAGGCTTTCCGGTTGCGGCTGGCTGGCGTTCCAGGCCTGCAGCACGTCTCTGGCGCGGGCGAAGAATTCCGCCGCGAACGCCTGCCCGCGCAACGAAGGCGCGAAGAACTGGCGGTAGTAGTACATCGGCTGGCGCAGGCGCGGCAGCACCCGCAGCATCGCCGTGGCGACGCCGCACACCGCTCCCTCGGCGTCGCGCGCCACCAGCACCGCCTGTCGCGCGCGCTGCCGGGCCTGCTCGCCGCTGGCGAGCGCGCCCTGCTGGGTCCAGAACGCGACGAGCTCCTCCACCAAGTCCGGCGCCACCTGGCGCCAGACGGCCTGCACGGCCGGAGCGGCCGCCGCCCCCATGCCGGGCTGCCCGATCGCGGCCGGGGCGGCGCTCACTTGTGCCCCGCCGCGGGCGGCTGCTTCTGACCGGTACTCAGCGCCGCGATCGCCGCGACGTACTCGGCGAATTGCAGGCGCTGGTCCTTGCTCGCGTCGAAGCGGGACAGGGGCGGCGCGGCCTGGCCGGCGCGCTTGACGAGTTCCAGCTGCGCGTACTCACCGGCGTCGAGCGCATCGTCGGCGTTGCGGTCGAGTGCGCGGAACTGCTTGCGCAGTTGCAGCTCGAGCATCGCCGCGCGTTGCAGGGCGGTCCAGCCGGCCTCGAACTCCGCCTGCGACAGCATCCGGTCCTTGTTGGCGTCCCAGCGGGCGAACAGCGCGTCCGCACGCGCCTGGCCGGGATTCGCCGCTTGTGCCGGGGCCGCCGCCGGCTCGCCGGCCTGGCCCGGCGTCTGCGCGATCGCGGGCAGCGCGATCGCCAGCAGCATGGTGGGAAGGACCGCTTTCCTGTTCATGGGGCCGCCTGCGTCGCCGGGATGTCGGATTCGAAGGTGATCAGCTCGCGGATTTCCCCGGTGCGCAGACCGATCATCATGGGATTGCGTACGTTGGGAAGGAAGCAGAGGTCGAACAGCTCGGTGATGTCGCCCTCGAAGCGGATCCAGTTCAACACGTCGCCGTTGGCGAGCGAGACGATCTGCACGCCGCACCACGGTTCGACGTCCCGCTGGCGCAATTCCTCGTCCAGCTGCAGGCCTTCGAAGCGCTGGTTGCGCGGCTTCGACAAGCCGACCGCGGCGACGTTGCCGTGGATCGACAGGCCGCGCAGGAAGCCGGGGAAGAACGCCAGCGGAACAAAGCGCTTCGTTGCGAAATCCACCCACCCGAGGTGCCCGGTGCCGGCGTTGAGGACCCACAGCCGCCCGTTCGCCCAGCGCGGCGAATGCGGCATGGACAGCCCTTCGCAAACGATCTCGTCGGTGGTCACGTCGATGACGACGCCGCCGTCCTGGCGGCGGTCGCGCCAGCCGTCCACGGCATCGCTGCGGCAGACCGCCGTCACGTACTTCGGCTCCCCGTCCACCATCGCGAGGCCGTTGAGGTGGCAGCGGTCCTCAGGCGCCAGCTTGCTGATGAAGGGCGGCTTCCACACGGCCTTGAAGCTGTGCGTCTGGCTCAGCTCCGAGAGGCAGGAGTACTTGGTGTTGACGAACACGACCTTGCCGTTGCGGCGGATCCCCAGCTCGTGGATGTCGAGGTCGCCGATCGTCTGTGCATTGCGCGGGACGTAGCACTTGTCGAACTGGCCGTGCATCGTTTCGTTGGGGCGCAGCACGTTCTCCAGCCGCCAGAGCTGGTACAGGCCACCGAGGTAGAGCCGCTGCGCGTTGCCGACGATGCCCATCGCGCGCTCGAAGATGCGCTCGTAGAAGGACACGCGGCCCTGGCGGTCGCTGCCGACGAGGTAGATGCGCCCCGTCTGGTAGGACGAGATCGCGAGCGAGACGCGATGGCCGGCCAGCCAGGAAGCCAGCCCGCGCGAACAGGACTTCTCGACCCGCAACCGGGCCAGGTCCACCGGCGGCTTCGGTTGCGTGCCTGCCGACGTCGGGACGTCGGTTGCCGGCGCTGTCTCCCCAGGCGTGGCCGCCTGCGGATCCTGCGGCCCCTGGGATTCTTGCTGCTCTACTGCCACTCAGCCTCCGGAGCGCCCGCCATGCGGCGGGTCGCTGCTCTTCCGTCCCGCGCTCCCGCGGTGCTGCCAGGGATCGCCCGCGCCGGCGGCGCGGGCCGTGCCGGCCGGTTCCTGCGGCCCGTCACCAGTTGTACCGCACCACCAGCTGGCCGCCGACGAAGCTGTCGAGGGCGCCGCCATCGGTCCAGTTCAGCCCACCCGTGAGCTGCAGCTTGTCGCGGCCCGCGCCGACGCCGACTTCGACCAGCGCGCTGGTACCGTCCATCCGGGTTTCGCCCACGAAGCCGTTGCTGAGCGCGTAAGCGTACTCGCCATCAAACTCGTGCACGGCGCTGAGCGCCCCGTACGGCGTCCAGGTCCAGCCGTTGGCGCCGGCGACGGCCTTGCTGAAGGCCACGCCGAGCCGCGCGCGCTCCGACACGCCGCCGTCCGCGTCGAAGTCCACCAGCGGGCCGCGCAGCGTTTCGATGTCGCCGATGCGGGTGCGGGTGTACTGCGCCTGCGGCTGGATGTCGAAGCCGCCGAGCTGCCACGCGGTGAACCCGGCTTCCACGTTGAAGGTCCCGGCCTCCGCGCTGGTCCGGTAACGCAGGCCGCCCGAGCGCAGGCGCGCATCGAAGCCGGTCCAGCGGTAGGAAGCGTCGAGGTAGAAGCCGCGCTCGCCGGTCCAGGTGCCGTACAGGCCGAAACTGCGGGCGTCGATGCGGTCGCTGCCGGCACCGGCCTCGTGCAGGCGCTGGTCGGCCTGCGACTTGCCGACCATCACGCCGACGTGGAGGTGTTCGCCGGGGCGCGCGTCCACGCCGGCCTCCCAGCCGGAGCTGGACTGGTCGTAGCCGAAGCTGCCGCCCTGGCCGAAGTTGGCCGCCACGTGCTCCTGTTGCACGTCGCCGCGGTCGTCGAAGTAGCGCAGCCACGGGCTGGGCCCGTAGCCGCCGGTGCCCTGCAGCACGCCCATGCGCTGGCGCCAGGTGCCCACCTGGCTGTTCAGGAGGGTCTGCGCGCCGCTGGCGACCGACGCCGCGAGCGAACCCATGCCGTCCAGGCCGGCCGCTTCCAGGCCGACCGAGAAGACGTCGGCGGCCGCGTTGCTGTCGTCGATCGCGCTGACGATGCGCACCCGCAGATCGAGGAAGTTGCCCGGGGTATAGCCGTTGACCGACCCGCCGACGAACGACGACACGGTCGAATCCCCGGCGACATGGGCGAACGGCGTCAGCAGCGTCATCGCCGCGGTCGGCACCGCGCCGAGCTCGACGTTGACCGTCTGCGACCCGGACACGTCGCCCGTGACGTACAGCGTGTCGCTGCTGCCGTCGAGCGCGTCGAGGTCGAGCAGGATGCCGCCGGTGCCGGCGAGGTCGCCTTCGATCGTGAGGACGTCGTCGGTGGCGCCGTCGAGGAACGTGATGATGCCGTTGTTGGCCAACGGCAGGGCATTGCCCGCGCCCATGTCGATCAGGTTGTCGCCCGACACCGAGACGGTGCCGTTGTTGGTGAAGCTGTTGCCGTCCGTGCTGCCGCCGAGGTGGATCGCGCCGCCCTGGAGCGCGATCGTGCCGGTCGCGCCGTTGAGCACCACGTCGTCGCCATCGCCGAAATCGGTCGAATGGTTGAAGACGTTCCACACGCCGCCACCCGAATTGAACAGGATGTCGTCGCCGCCGTTCAGGACCAGGGCGCCGTCGATGCGACCGTAGTTGAGCACCTGCTCGATGCCGTCGCCGCCGAAGACCGCGAGCTGGCCCTCGGTCGGCGCCTCCGTGCGCAGCACGCCGTTGTTTTCCAGGGTCGACAGCGGCGACTCGATGAGCACGGCGATCGCCACGTCGTCGTCGGTGGCGGTGATCGTGCCCGAGTTCTCGACCAGCACCGGACCGTTGGCCACCACGTGCAGGCCGATCGAATCCGCGGCGTACGGCCCGGTGATGCCGGCGCCATACGCGTGGCCGCTGATGTCACCGCTGTTGACCACATGGGCCCCGCCCGCGCCATACACGAAGGCGCCGGTCGCGGTGCCGTAGCCGCCCACGGACACCGCCTCCAGGGTGCCGCTGTTGCCCAGCAGACCGACCCCGCCCACCGCCTGTGCGCCGTAGGCCGCGCCATAGGCGATGGCCTGCACGGTGCCGCCGTTGGCGATGTCGGCGGTGCCGCCGCGCGCGGTGATGCCGACGGCGTCGCTGTAATAGGAGGCCGCGACGATCGTGCCGGCGTTGTCCACCGACGCGGTGCCGTCGCCGGCGCTGGCGAACACGCCGAAGGCCGCGTAGTAGTAGCTGATGCCGAGGATGTCGCCGCTGTTGGCCACGTCCACGTCGCCCGCCTGCGACATGGCGTAGATGCCGATGCCGTTGGTGAAACCGTTGGCGTACACCACGCCGGCATTGTCGATGGAGACGTCGCCGTAGGCGGCCGTGCCGGCGATGCCCATCGCCAGGCTCAGCCCGGAATACGCCTCGATCACCCCGTCCCCGGTGTTGGCCACCACGACGTCGCCGGCACCGGAACTGGAGGCCAGCACACCGTAGACATACTTGCCTTCGGCGGAGACGTCGCCGCTGTTGAGCACGTAGGCACCGCCGTTCTGCGAGAACGCGATGATGCCGGCGCTGGTCGCCATCAGTCCGCCCGCGGCGTCGATGTCGCCGCCGTTGGTCACCGACGCGTCGCCGTTGAACGACAGTGCCGCGACGCCGTAGCTGTTGTCGCCGCCCCCGACCTGCACCAGGCCCAGGTTGTCGATCGCCGCGTCGCCGTCGGCGGACGCCACGATGCCCAGCGAGGTGCCGTACTTGTAGTCCTGGCTCGCGTAGATCGCGCCGGTGTTGGTCACGTCCACCGTGCTGCCCACGCCCGTGGCCGTCGCCACGATGCCGCGCGACCCGTAATAACTGTCCGCCGTGATCGTGCCGTCGTTGTCGATCGCGATCGCCGCGCCATCGGTGCCGCTGCCCGCCGTGATGCCGGTCGCGTAGATGGTGTAGGCGCTGTTGCCGACCGTGATGTCGCCGCCATTGGCCACGGTGACGTCGCCACCGGTGGCTTCGATGCCCGTGGTGTACAGCGACAGCGCGTACACCGTGCCCTGGTTGTCCACGTCCACGCCGGTGCCGCCGGTGGCATAGATGCCCACGGTTTCGCCGCTGTAGGCCGCCGCGACGATGCCGCCGGTGTTCGTCACCGTGGTCAGGTCGCCGCCCTGCGCCTCGATGCCCGCCGCCCAGTCGTAGCCATAGGCAGTGATGTTGCCGCCGTTCGCCACGGCCACGTCCACGCCCGAGGCGAAAATGCCGTCCGCGAGCCCGTAGGCCGAGTACGCCAGCACGTCGCCGTCGTTGGTGATGCTGATGTCGCCGGTGGTCGAATAGCCGTAGACGCCGATCGCCATGCCGGGCGCGGTGGCGGCGATGCTTCCGGCGTTGCCGAGCGTGACGTCGCCGCCGTAGCTCCAGCCGGCCATGCCGATCGCGGCGCCGTAGGCGGAGGTCGCATCGATGCTGCCGTCGTTCTGCATCGCGATCGCGCCCAGCATGTCGTACGAGTACATGCCGATCGCGGAATTCGCGCCGTCCACCGTGACATCACCGGAGTTCCGGAGGTCGATGGCGCCCTCGTCGCTGAAGCCGGCGATGCCGATCGCCTGCCCGTTGTAGGAGGTGGCCGAAATGCTGCCGTCGTTGCCGACGGTGGCCGTCTCGTCGCCACGCACCTGGATGCCGTAGGCGGTGGCATCGGCGATCGCCTGGATGTCGCCGCTGTTGTCCACGTCGGCGATGGCGGCGCGGGCGGTGATGCCGACCGCGTCGCTGTAATACGAAGCGGCCACGATCGCGCCGCTGTTGGTCACCGAGGCCGTGCCGTAATCCGCATTGGCAAAGACGCCGAACGCCGCGTAGTAGTAGCTGATGGCAAGCATGCCGCCGCTGTTGTCGACGGCCACGTCGCCGGCCTGGGAGACGCCGTAGACGCCCAGGCCATTGAGCAGGCCATTGGCGTAAATGCGGCCCGCGTTGTCCACCGTGACGTCGCCGTAGCCCGCCTGCGCGCTGATGCCCATGGCCACCAGGCCGTACGCCTCGATCGAGCCGCCGGCGCCATTGGCCACGGCACTGCCCGCGCCGCCGGAGGCGGCCACGCCGTAGGCGTACATGCCGGACACCGCCACGCTGCCGTCGTTGGTAACGCCGGCCCCGCCGTTCTGCGAGAAGGCGATGATGCCGGTGCTGGTCGCGCGCGCGGAACCGTTGACCTCGATGTCGCCGCCGTTGGTCACCGACGCGTCGCCGTTGAACGACAGTGCCGCGACGCCGTAGCTGTTGTCGCCGCCCCCGACCTGGACCAGCCCCAGGTTGTCGATCGCCGCGTCGCCGTCGGCGGACGCCACGATGCCCAGCGAGGTGCCGTACTTGTAGTCCTGGCTCGCGTAGATCGCGCCGGTGTTGGTCACGT